>PPYF01000023.1_pt1 | contig 98462 bp, 97 predicted proteins | sample 1559871 | NCBI WGS metagenome assembly PPYF01 (sample SAMN08240021, study PRJNA423297) | Human gut metagenome, whole genome shotgun sequencing project.
TCTTTGAAAGAGAATTAGATCTAATCTATCAAGCAGCTTAACTAAAAGTGTTCAATTTATTATTGCAATTTGCGAAAATTATTTTTTTCCAAAGTTTTATCTATTATAATTTTACCATTAATCAGGGGTGTTTCATTAAGAAGCGTTTTTATTAAGGTTGACTTACCAATACCAGATCTGCCGGTAATCAATACTTTGTCACCCTTCGAAATTTTAAAATTGACATCTTGTAAAAGAATATGGCCCGAATAGCCTAAAGCACAATGCTTAAATACAATTTTTTGCTTTTCAGGTAGTGAAGAAAATTCCAAATTACTAAATTTTTTATTTGGTGTACTTTTTAATACTGATTTTTTAAACAAAGGATTAACTGAAGTTAATTGGTTAACTAATCCAACTATTGAAATTATTGGACTAGTTAATCGATCTGAGGCCAAAAAAAGAGAAATTAAGCCTCCAACTAAAATCTGTCCATTAACAACAAAATAGGTTCCTACACTTAAAGAAATTACCATAGAGACAGAATAGGATATTTGTGCAAGAAAATCAGAAGTATTACGTCTAAAATTCATTAAAAAGTACTTCTTTTCTTCTATGAATAAAGCGTTTTGAACAAGTAATTTGATTTTTTCAATACTATTTGCATGTCTAATTGTTTCGAAACCACGTACAGCATCATTTACTTTCAAGTTATATGCTTCATAACTTATATTCCAATCTTCAGTACCTGCTTGAACCCAATTACGAGTTATTCGCGGAATAGTTGCTGGAATTAAGCCACAGATTAAGAAAGCCAATGCAGCAATGCCATTAATACTAAAAATATAAATTAACGAAACTATAGTCTGTTCAATACAATATATCAGCATAATAATCGCATCAATAAATTGACTTTCAATTTGCTTAACATTAACATTAATAAAATTTAAAGTATTAGTTATCTTTTTTTCTTCTGGATCAGCAATAAAATTATTGTAAGCTGTTGATCGTAATGATATATTACTAGCTTTTTTTATTTTTCCCCAAAAAAACTGCCATAAATAAAAGTTAAAATTTAAAAATAGCATTAAACAAAGATATAGTAATAAAATTTTAGGAATATTATCAAAGTGCTTCTGTGACAGAGTATCGGTAACTCTACCAATAATATAAGGAGAAATAATACCATCTAAAGCTGTAAATGCACTTGTTAATACGGTTACTAAAAATAAAGCTTTATTTTCAGTAACCAACTTTTTAAAGAAAGATCTCATCATTTGTTTTTCTCCCATTAATTGAAGAGATCAAACCATATAGAATTCCCAATGTACCTGTTCCTAGATCATCTGAAATAAAAGTTTGTCCATCTGAAGGCCAACCCAAATGTTGTTTTGAATTCACATAACTATAATATATATTTAATATAATATAATTTGAGTTTTTTAATTTTTTATAGGCTGAATTAGGGATAGGTTTAAAATTATATAATATATTATCAATCGTTAACAATATTCCTGCAGTTCCATTATTTACACCATAATTATATGTAAAAGGTAAATTTAGAGAATCAATATATTTCTCCATTAAATTCCAATCTACTTTTCCAACTACCTGATAATATTTTGATAGGACATAAATTAAACCAGCGGATCCATTCATTAAATATGGCGATCTAATATTTTTCCATTTTTTTATATTATACGAAATACCCGTAAAGCTTTTATCGTTCTTATATCTCTCCACATAATTTTTTATTATAACTTTTCAAAATTTATATTTATTAAGTAAATTATAATATATATTTAAAATTTATACGTAAATTTTATTATCTAGCATTTACAATGTCAATATATTTTTAATCAAAATATAATTTTTATACAAAAAGCCATTGTTTCTCTCATCCCCCCGAGAAAAACAATGGCTTATTTTTATTCTTGACTTAAGTTAACAAAAGTATTGTACTTCATGTATTTATAATGAATTCTCATATTTGAAACTTCAAATGGAGTTCCATCATCTAAAAAGAAAATACCTTCCATTACACCTACAGGTTCATTAGGTGCCAGCATCAATTTAGACTGATCTTCTAAAGTTGATGGCTCAACTGTAATTGTTAAGAATGAACGTGTTACAGTTTTATTTTGTGTATCTTCTAAGTAGTTAAATAGCGATCCTTTAAGAATATCCGGATTTAATTCTGGGGTAATCTTAATAGGAATAAATCCTGTTTCAATTAAAAATGGCTGATCGTCTAACAAACGAAGTCGTTTTATTTGATAAACAAAATCTGAATCTTTTAAAAACAAGTCCTGTCTTAAATCTTCGTCGGCCTTAATTACTTGATAGTCTAACAGCTCAATACTTTGCTTCTTACCGGGAACACTAAAGGAATCAGTAATACCTAAATTTGATCCCTCATACTTAAAAAGTGCCTGATTTTTCAAATATAGCGGATTAATAAATGTTCCGCTACCTCTTTTTTTAAAAACTATCCCTTGCTGAGCAAGCAAACCTAAAGCGCGCTTCATCGATGAACGACTTACATGATAATAGTCGCTTAGGCTACGCTCATCAGGCAAACGCATATCTTCATATTCATTATTAAGTATTTTTTGTTTAATATCGCGCATTACTGAGCGATAGACTAAATCAGTCATTATTTTCTCCCATTATTAGCAGTCTTGATACTATCAATGAACCAAGCTGCAAACTTCTCTGTATCAACGTCTGTTGCAATTTGTGCATTATGTTTTTCACTTAAGAAATCCATCACACTAGCACCATATGTATAGCGTCCCGCTAATTCAATTTCAACATTAGCTGGCTTTAAAGTAAAGAATTCAGGATGAAGCATAATTCCAACCGCTGTCGGATCATAAATCTTAATTCGAGTATCTCCATCAGGTTCATGAATATTAGAAAACATCGAATAAAGCATTTTACCAACTTCGCCGCATTCTTTAATCTTGTCCATCTGATCTTGAGTTAAATGAGCTTTATCTCCAATTTCAAGTGGAGCTACATAAACTGGCAAGCCGGAATGGAAAACTATCTGTGCTGCTTCTGGATCACCTGCAATATTATATTCCGCAAATGGACTATGGTTTCCATGCCCAATATTTCCACCCATAATATAAACTTCAGCAACATTTTCTACCACATCAGGGTACTGCTTAAATAAAAGGGCAAAGTCAGTTAAAGGACCAACTCCTAATAAAGTAACTTTTTCAGGACTGTTTTTAATTGCTTCATACATCTTAGTAGCAGCAAGTCCCGGCTCTAATAAATCATCATTAGCTTTTTCAAATTTAAAGCCAGCAATTCCTGTTTCACCATGAACAGAAGCTGCACTAATTGCTGGACGTACTAACGGCTGATTAGCGCCCTTGACTACAGGAACTTTTGTGTGTAAAAAGTTCTCTAAATCAAGAGTGTTTTGTAAAGTGTGAGCTAAAGAAACATTTCCCCAGGTTGGAACAATCATTTTAACATCAAGTTCATCTGCAAAAAGACTGATTGTCATTGCAGCAATATCGTCAATACCTGGATCTGTACTAATAATTAAGGGCTTTTTTGACATAAAGGTCCTTCTTTCTAAATTTACGTATCATATTTATTATGAACTAAGATTTGTTACAAAAAAAGACTTGAACTGATCAAGTCTTTTAAAAATTATATTAGTTTTTAAAAAAATAATTATTTTCTCTTCTTATCTTCAATTGTACCATCACTATGTGCAATGATGACTTCATCACACATGTCTAAAAACAAGCCATGCTCAACTACACCAACTGTGTGGTCTAGATAATCAGCTAAACCATGTGGTACTGGGGTTGGATCAGCAGCTAAATCAATGATGTAATTACCGTAATGCGTTACATAACGCTTACCCTCATCATCTAAACGCCATCGAGGCTTCAACCCTTCTGCTTCAAAACGCTTAAAGTTTTGTTCAGCAGACACTGGTAATACTTCAACTGGAAGCGGAAAGCCGCTGAGATGGTGAACAAGTTTTGATTCATCAACAATCCAAATAATCTTCTTTGAGTTGATAGCGACATTTTTTTCTAAAGTTAAGGCACCACCGCCGCCTTTAATTCCATCTAAATTATCGTCTACTCGATCAGCGCCATCTACTGTTAAATCGGCTTGATCAATATCTGCTAATTCATCAACCTTAAAGCCCAGTCCTTCAAGTTGCTTCTTACTACGGTTAGAAGTAGTAACAATATGCTTTAAACTAAAACCTTCTTTTTCTTTGCGTTCGCCTAATGCATCGATAAAAAATGCAACTGTTGAACCTGTTCCAACTCCTAAAACAGAATTAGGCTCTACCATCTTAGCTGCTTTAATAGCCGCTTCTTTTTTTAATTGATCTTGCTCTGTCTTATTCATTAGTTTTTCTCCTTCAAAGCTTCTTCAACTACTTCTCTAGTTGGAATAGATGGAAATGCACCTAATTTTTGAACTGTAAATGAGGATGATTTGGACGCATAAATTACACTATCTCTTAAGTTACTTAAATCAGGCTTCAATTCGCTAGATAAAGCACCTAAGAATGTATCACCAGCTGCCGTTGTATCAACTGCCTTTACTTTGAAAGCTGGAACAATCTCTTCAATGTCTTCATAAGAAACATAAGATCCACGTTCACCAATTGTGATAATTACACCCTTAATTCCCATTTGATGAAAAATTTCACTGCTCTTCTTCATTGACTCTTCACTGTCAACTTTAATTCCTGTAATACTCTCAGCTTCAGTTTCATTAGGAGTAATCAAGTCGGTTAACTCTAATAATTCTTCTGGAATATCAGTACGGGCAGGCGCAGGATTTAAAATAGTAATTTTACCAGCTTCTCTAGCAATCTTAAAAGCTTCAATAGTTGCTTCAATTGGTGTTTCAAATTGAGCAATCACAAAATCACTATCTTCAATTTGACTTTTCGCATTTCTAACATCTTCTGCTGTTACGTCAAAATTTGCACCATGTTGAATAATAATTGAATTTTGTCCTGTCTCTTGAAGCAAAATATAGGCTTGTCCAGTTTGTTGGTTTGGGGTTACAGCTACATGGTCAACATTAATTCCATTTTCTTTAAATTGTTCAAGCATAAAGCGACCATTGTCATCATCCCCAACACGTCCAACAAAAATTGTTTCATTTTTTGCTCGACTACTTGCTACGGCTTGATTTGCTCCCTTACCACCAGCAGCTTTTGAAAATTCAGACATTGCTATCGTTTCTCCTGGTTGAGGAAGTTTCTTAATATGCATAATATTATCAACGTTAATTGACCCAACAATTGTAACTTTATTCATGGTATTTCCTTCCCTGTATGGCAATATTTACTTTAATTATAGCAAAAAAGCATTCCATACACGGAATGCTTTGCATAAATATATTTTTCCTATTCACCTTCACCGGGACGTTGACCAAGTTCAGCTGACATCATCCAAATTCTTTTTTCGATCGCGGTATGATAAGAAATCAATAGGTCATTAGTTGAGTCGTCTCCTTCTCCTTCACTAATCTTGATCCCTCTTTCATAATCATCTCGCAATTGTTTGTATGCATTTATAATTAATTGGAATCTTTCTTCAATTGACAAATCCCAGCTACCGATTTGATCTGGAACGTTAGTTTCTTCCAATACTTCTTCGTAGGTGGAAATCGGATTACCATTAATGGCAATCAATCTTTCAGCAACCCCATCTTGCTGCTCAGCTAATTCTTCCATTACACCATCTAAATATGGGTGCAATTTTAGAAATCCTCTTCCAAGCATATACCAATGGTGTTGGTGGACGACCATGTGAGTTTGAGTTAAATCAGCAACAATTTCATTCATAATTTTTTTAGTTTTTGGATAAGCCATACAAAAGCCTCCTTAAAATATTAAACAATGTCTTTAGCTTCATCATAACTATAAAAAATACTAAAAGCTACTTATTTGCTTAGTTAGTAAACAACTAAACCAATTGCTAAAAAGGCTAAGCAAATCCCAAATTCAATAACTAACAGTTTCCAACAAAACTTAAACCATTTATTGAACCCAATATTTACCATCATTAAGCTCATTAAAATTAATCCAGTTGGTGCAATTAAACTAATAAATCCTTGACCCCAATTATAGGCATCAATAATGCTTGCGCGATCAATGCCAACCACGTTAGCTAGGGGTGCCATAATTGGCATTGAAAGCACTGCTAAGCCAGATGATGACTGAATAAAGAAACCAAGAACAATGTAGACCAGGAACATAAACCAAATAAACAATAATGGTGGCATTCCAGAAACTTGCTGACTAAAGAAATTCATAATTGTATCACTTGTATGACTTTCTTCCATCACAATTGAAACAGCACGTGCTAGGCCAATTGTTAAAGCTACACCCAATAAATCTGCCGCACCATTTACAAAGCTCTCGACAAATTTATGCTCACTTAAGCCTGAGATAAAGGCGAAAATATAGCCCGTTGCTAGGAAGACAACGGCAATTTCGGTAAAGTACCATCCCTTTTGTTGAACACCCCAAATCATTACGATAAAGGCAATCGCAAAGACAAGTAAAGTTAATTTTTGACGCCAAGTAAATTCACTTTCTTGTACAGTTTCATTTTGATTCATATATTCTTGATCTTCTTTAGCAAAGTCATTATAAACATATGAAGCTTTAGGATTCTTTTGCACTTTTTTAGCATAAAGAATCACATAAATCATCCCTACAATCACACAAGTTGCCCACATACAAATCCTAAGTGGCAGTGCATCTGTAAAATTGACCCCAGCAGTATTAGAGGCAATTACCGTTGAAAATGGGTTAATAGTTGATGCCATCGTCCCAATACTTGTACCTAAAAAGATCGTCGCAACAACTGTCATCCTATCAAAGCCTGCTAATAAGAAGACTGGAATTAAGATAGGATAAAAAGCCATTGTTTCTTCAGCTAAACCAAAGGTTGTTCCACCAATGGCGATCAATCCCATTACTAAAACAATCAATAAAACTTGCTTACCCTTAATCTTTTTAGAAAGTGCCTGCATTCCGGCATCAATTGCACCATTTGCATGAACAACTCCAATACAACCACCTAGAATCAAAACGAAAGCAATAATATCAATACTTTGAGCAATCCCGTTTACCTGAGAAGAAAGGAATTGATAAATCGCTCCACCAAGTCCTGGCTTTTTCTGATTAATTTTTTCATAGGAATCAGGAATAGCTACGGGTTTATAGATCGTTCCACTAGTAAACTTTTTAACATCGATCTTAACTTTATATTTGTCTAAAGTTTTTTGGGTTGCTGCTTCTTTATGCTTGCTACCATTTGGTTTCGTAATTACAAACTCTTTACTTGGTTGATCATATTCAAGCGTTGCATAATTACCCGATGGTATAAAAAACGTTAAAATTTGCACCAATAATAAAACGATAATAATAACTGTATACGCTGTTGGAAATTGATGTTTCTTCTTTTTTTGTACTGTATCGCTCATAATTTCTCCCTACTTATTGCTACAGTTTAATTTATAAGTTCATTATAGATTTCTTTTCGATTATTTGCACGCGCTTACAACCAAGAATATAAAGTTAAATAAAAATAGGAACCCTCAAATTGAAGGTTCCTATTTTTCTGTATTCAGATTTTCTTTTTTAAGTAGATCATATCAATCAATTGGTGACCTGCTTCATAAATTGGATAATTATAATTATCTACGAAAAAATTTTTTATTCGGCCGGAAGGTTTAAATCCGCATTTCAGATAAAATGGAATCGTTAAAGGACTGTCACCAGTTCCAACTTGCAAGAATTTATAATCCCCTTTATATTTTTCCGAAATATAATTGATTAATTTTTTAGCATAGCCCTTCCCTTGATCAACAGGATAAGTGGCAAGATTTTTTATCTCAATAGTACGATTATCTTCATATGTTATGACACACTCTGATCGCACTTTTCCGTCATCAATCAAGATATACATTCTTCCCCGATCAAGATAACGATCAACCATATCTTCCTGTTCATCAGCTAGTAACAATAAATCAAGATATTGTTTTTTATGATCTTTAACTTCTCTAATATCCATCGTATCAGATATTTAATCCTATAATTCAGTCATTTCATCAGTATCTTTAGTATTTAAATCTACTAATTCTCCCGACATTTTATAGATAACCCATTGTGCTAGATTAACTACGTGGTCGCCAATACGTTCAAGTAAACGAATTACCATAAAGTAGCTTGAAGAAGCAACCGCTGCTTCTGGATCTTGCTTAATTCCAGAAATAATTAACTTACGAGCCTTTACATAATCCTCATCTACTTCATCATCTTTTTTAGCAACTTCACGAGCCAATTTTTCATCACCTTGTACATAGGCCTTTAAAACTTGGTCTAACATAAAGTTAACTTTCTTGGACATTGACTTAATAATTGCTTCAACTTCTGGAATACGGGGATTTCCCTTTACTCGAATTGTTTCCCAAGCAATTGAATTAGCATTTTCACCAATTCGTTCTAAATCATTAGTAGCTTTTAAGATACTAATAACATTTCTAAAGTCACTAGCAACTGGTTGTTGAAGAGCCATTAATTTTAAGGTTCTTTTTTCAACTTTTGTAGCAGCACGTGACACTTTTTGATCATCTTTAACTAGGCTTTGAGCTAGTTTTTTATCATGTTCAACAAAAGCTTGTGTTGCTTCTTCAATTGCTTCACTAACATCAATACCCATTCCCATGAAACGAGTATTCAACTTACGTAATTCATCTAAAAAAACTTCATGCATCTTAAAAACTCCTTTATTAACCAAAACGTCCATTCAGATAATCACTAGTAATTTGCTTTCTCGGATTCATAAACATATCTGAGGTCTTACCATACTCAATTAAGTCCCCACTCATTAAGAAAGCAGTATAGTCGCTAATTCGAGAGGCTTGTTGTAAGTTGTGCGTTACCATGATAAAAGTAAAATCATGCTTTAATTCAAGAAGAGTCTCTTCAATCTCACTACTTGAAATTGGATCCAGAGCACTTGTAGGCTCATCAAGTAAAACTACTTTTGGACGAACCGCTAAAGCACGAGCAATACAAATTCTCTGTTGTTGTCCTCCAGAAAATGCTTGAGCGTTTCGATCTAAATTATCTTTAGTCTCTTTCCAAATTGCGGCTTGCTTTAAACTTTCTTCAACTCGCTGGTCGATCAATTCTTTATCTTTAATCCCAGCAATTCTAAGACCGTAAGCAATATTGTCATAAACAGAAAATGGAAAAGGACTTGGCTGCTGGAACACCATTCCAACATCTTTACGCAATTCTACCAAATCCATTTTAGGACCATAAATATTCTTATTTTCAAATTTAATCTCACCACTAATATGAATATTAGGTATGTCGTCATTCATTCTGTTCAAACAACGAAGAAAGGTTGATTTTCCGCATCCTGAAGGACCGATTAAGGCAGTAAGTTCTTTTTCTTCAAAGTCTAAGCTAATGCCGTGTAAAGCTTCAACATTTCCATAGCTTAGGTGAACATCTTTACTTGTAATAATATTTTCCACAGTAACCCCCTTATCCAAAACTTCCGCGAATGTAGTCTTCCGTAATTTCACCCTTAGGATTAGTAAAAATATTTTCAGTAGTGTCATACTCTAAAACATGACCTAAATGAAAGAAAGCTGTGTAATCACTAATACGACTAGCTTGTTGCATATTGTGCGTTACCATGATCATTGTATAGTCAGTTCTTAATTGCTTAAGAGTATCCTCAAGTTTAGAAGTAGAAACAGGATCAAGGGCACTAGCAGGCTCATCAAGTAATAAAATTTCAGGCTTCAATGCAAGAGCTCGCGCAATACATAATCGCTGCTGTTGACCACCAGACATTGCCAATGCACTCTTATCTAACTTATCCTTCACTTCATCCCATAGAGCGGCTGCTCTTAAACTTTCTTCTACAATTTGATCTAATTTTTGCTTGTCATTTTCACCATTTGCTTTTAGAGCATAAGTAATATTTTCTCTAATTGATTTTGGAAATGGATTAGGCTTTTGGAAAACCATTCCAATATTTTTTCTTAACTGGTAAACGTTAATATTGTTTTTATTGATATCTAAGCCATGGTACCAAATTTCACCGTCTACTCGAGCCACTTTATCATTCATTCTATTAAGACAACGTAAAAAAGTAGACTTTCCTGAACCAGATCCTCCAATTAAGGCTGTGATAGTTTTTTTCTTAAATTGAAGACTAGCATTAAAAAGCTTTTGAACGCTACCTCCGTAAAAAACGCTAAGGTCTTGCGTCGAAATAATCTGCTCATCTTTATCAAATTGATGAATATATGTCGGGGCTTCATTTACATTTTGCATAAATTTCTCCTTATGACTTAGCAGCTGTTAATTTGCGGTATAAATGATTACCCAAGGCACGTGCACCAAGATTGAATAAAATTACCACAATAATTAATAAAGCAGAAGTTGCAGCTGAAACGATTGTTGCATCGGGGATGATTCCTTCAGTATTAACCTTCCAAATATGAACAGCTAAAGTTTCTGCTGGACGCATCACATTTAAAAAACTAGTTGGACTAAATGGATTCCAATTACTGTAGTCAATTGTAGATCCACTTTGCCCTGCAGTATAAATTAAGGCAGCGGCTTCACCAAAAATTCTACCAGCACTCAAAATAATACCAGTTAAAATTCCTGGTAAGGCTGCCGGCAAAACGATCCCGCGAATTGTTTTCCAGTTAGATAAACCCAAGGCAAGTCCCGCATCTCTTTGCGCTTGCGGAACACCTTCAATAGCTTGTTCAATATTACTAGTTAGTGTTGGTAAATTAAAGAATGTAAGAGCCAAAGCACCAGAAATAATTGAAAAACCAAATCCAAACTGTACTACAAATAGTAAATAACCAAATAAACCAACAACAATTGAAGGAAGTGAGCTTAAAATTTCAATTGTTGTTCTAATTAAGTTAGTAAACCAATTATCTTTAGCATATTCCGCTAGATAAATACCTGCTCCCAAAGCAATTGGAAGTGAAATAATTAAGGTTAATACTAGCAAATATAAGGAATTAAATAGCTGATCTCTTACCCCTCCGCCAGCTTGATAGGAAGAAGCCTCAGAAGACAAAAAATGCCATGAAAGATGTGGCACACCCGAAACTAGAATATCGCCTAAAATTCCAAAGAGGATGATTACAACAATACTCACTAAGGTATAAATACCAGCAGTAGCAATTTTATTACGAGTTTTTGCATTCATTATTTCTGTCCTCTCTTTCCAATTAAGCGGACTAAGAAGTTAAAGACCAAAGACATAATTAACAATAGAAGCGCTAATGACCAAAGTGCATTATTTGGTAAGGTTCCCATAACTGTGTTTCCCATTTGACTAGTTAACTGACTAGTTAAAGTAGCAGATGGACTCACTAAGTTAGCTGGCATTAAAACTGCATTACCAATAACCATCTGTACAGCTAAGGCTTCACCAAAGGCTCTAGCCATCCCAAAAATTACCGCTGTCATAATTCTAGGAGAGGCAACTCGCAAAATCACTTTATAGATTGTTTGCCATTTAGTTGCACCTAAAGCTAAAGAAGCTTTCCGGTAATCAGATGGTACAGCTTTTAAACTATCAACAGTTAGCGAAGTAATTGTCGGTAAAACCATGACAAATAAAACTAAAGTCGCTGATAAAATACCGAACCCAGTTCCACCAAAAATATTTCTAATAAAAGGAACAATAACTGTTAATCCCAAGAATCCATAAACAACAGACGGAATTCCTACCAATAATTCAATTACTGATTGCAAAAAGCGTGCACCCTTTTTAGAAGAATACTCAGTCATAAATAAGGCTACTGCAATTGCAAATGGGGTTGCTACTAAAGCAGCTAGTAAGGTTACAGAAAACGAAGTTACAATCATCGCTGCTGCTCCGACGTGATTCTTTCCCTCACCTGGATCCCAATCACTAGAAGTTAAAAATTGAAAAACATTCACATGATCTTTAGTAAAAGTTTCTAGTCCATGAAATCCAATAAAACCAATAATTGAAGCAACCAAAATAATAATTAAAATAATGGCGCAATAAGTTAGTCCTTTACCCCAATATTCTTGTCGTGTTTCTTTTGATGGCTCAGTTAAGCTGGCAACATCAACCTTACTTGCACCAATCTTCTTTAATTTAACATGAGGAACTTTTTGCTTATCTAAAGCAGACTCAACTACTTTTTTAAGATCTTTGTTATTCATCAAAACGTCCTATTCTTTATTTTTGAACAACATGATTATTACTATCACGTTCGACCTGCATCTTATCGATACTAATATAGCCTAGTTTAGGTACTAAATCATTTTGTACCTTACTTCCAAGCATATAATCAATAAATTTTTGAACATTCTTGTTAGGTTTACCCTTAGTATAGATATGTTCATAAGACCAAAGGTGCCAGCGATTTGTCTCGACATTCTTATTCGTAGGCTTTATCCCATCAATACTTAATTTTTGAATATTTTCATCATTAGCATACGGGAATGAGATATAAGAAATTGTCCCTGGTGTAGAACTGACAATTTTACGTACAGTACCGTTAGAATCTTGTTCTTGAGCCTGAATTGGCTTTTTTCCATTTAGAACTAAACCTTCAAAAGTTCCACGAGTACCACTACCCTTAGAACGGTTAATTACAGTGATAGTTTGGTTCTTACCACCAACTTGTTTCCAGTTAGTAATTTTACCTGTAAAAATATCACTCAATTGCTGCTTACTCAAATTGCTTACACCGGCACTCTTATTGACAATAGGAACAATACCTACAACGGCAACAAGGTGATTTTGCAATTTCTTAGCATCTATTCCCTTTTGAGTTTCAGCAAAAACATCGGAAGTTCCAATTTCAACTGCTCCAGCCTGTACTTGGCTAAGACCGGTTCCCGAACCTCCTCCTTGAACAACAATATTACTGTCAGGATGAGACAGACGATAGTCATTTCCAGCTTGCTCAGCTAAAAGTTGCATGGCACTAGATCCAACAACAGTAATCTTATTGCTATTATTGTTAGCACAGCCTGTAAGTCCAATTAAAATAGCTAGCAGTCCACAAACAGCGGCTATTTTAAATTTAAAATTTTTTCTCATCGATTTCTCCATGTAATTTACAGTATTCAACAAGAATATTCTATCATATTAGTGCGTGTCAACAGAATGCTTATCCTCAACAAAAAAGCTAGGTTTTTCAACCTAGCTAAAATTTATTTATTCTCTAACATTCTCATAAACATATGAAATTTCATCTGGACGATATACTCCATGCAATTCTCCCACTTTGGTAAAATTCATTTTATCAATTAGATGTTGCATAGCGCTATTGTTTTCATGTGTATCAATTCGAATGCTATCAATATCTTTACGGTGATCACGAATATAATCAATTACTTCAGTCAAAAGCTTAGTAGCATAACCATGACCTGCGTGCTTTGAATGAATGGCAACGCGGTGAATTACAACATATTTATCAGTATCTAGAAGCCACTCACCTTTCAAATCATCATAAGAATGATCTGGTGCTTCAACTATAGAAATAGCACCTACTGTTTCCCCATCAGCTGAAACAGCTAAATAGGCAAAACCTTTTTCAATATCTTCTTTAATTTGATCTGGTGAAGGATAGTCTCCTTGCCATTGGTCAACTCCACGTTCTGCTAGTTGGTTAGCACCATCCTTTAAAATTGTCATAATTTGATCATAATCATCCATTGTAGCTTGTCTAATCTTCATTAAACTCATCCCCTTTAACTTTTCTAACGCAACTATTATAAAAAAAAGCACTCTCCTTGTAAAAAGAAAGTGCTTATTTTAAAAAATATTAATATTTAAAGTACTTTAGAAAGAAAGTCTTTTGCACGTGGACTTTGCGGATTTTCAAAAATTTGTTCTGGACTTCCTTGTTCCTGCAAATATCCATCTGCCATAAACCACACTTCATCAGAAACTTCACGGGCAAATCCCATTTCATGAGTAACAATAACCATTGTCATACCTGAATCTGCCAAGTCTTGCATTGTCTTTAAAACTTCGCCAACCATTTCTGGATCTAGGGCACTTGTTGGTTCATCAAATAGCATTACTTCGGGGTCCATTGCTAAAGCTCTAGCAATCGCAACACGTTGCTGCTGCCCACCAGACAAACTAGAAGGATATTGCTTAGCCCGATCTTTCAAACCCACTTTATCAAGCAATTCTAAAGCCTGCTTTTCAGCTTCTTCTTCACTTACGCCTTTAACTTTCATAGGAGCTAATTTAACGTTTTCAACTACATTCATATTTGGAAAAAGATTAAAGCTTTGGAAAACCATTCCCATTTTTTCTCTTAAAATATCTAATTCCTTTTCACTAATATGTGTTAAATCTTGCCCATCAAAAATTATCTTGCCGCTTGTTGGTGTCTCAAGTACATTAAGACAGCGTAAAAATGTACTCTTACCTGAACCTGATGGACCAATGATACTAATAACTTTTCCCTTCTCAACATTTGCAGAAATATCTTTGAGGACTTCTTTTTTTCCAAAACTCTTCTTTAAATGTTCAACCTTAATCATTGTCATTACGCTTCATCCTCTTTTCAAAGTGATTCAATAATCTCGTTAATGAGAAAGTCATAATAAAGTAAATAATCATGGCAATAAATAATGGTAGAACACCCTTATAAGTTGAAGTTTGAACTAATTGTGTTTGATACATTAGTTCTGCAACTCCAATTACTGAAACTAACGAACTATCCTTTAATAAAGTAATAAATTCATTGCCTAAAGCTGGCCAAATGTTCTTAATTGCCTGCGGAATAATGACATATCTAAAGGCTTTTTGACGGCTTAAACCAAGTGAGCGAGCTGCTTCCATCTGGCCTTTTGGTAAAGAATCAATTCCTGACCTAATATCTTCAGCCACATAGGCTCCAGAATTAAGTCCAATCGCAATAATACCTGCAACTAAAGCGGAAAGATTAGAAATCAAATATCCAATTCCGAAGTAAACAAATAAAATTTGTACCATTTGCGGCGTACCACGGATAAATTCAATGTAGCAAACAGCAAGCCAGTGTAAAATTGGATTCTTTGATAAACGCATCAAAGCTAAAATGATACCTAAAACAATACCAATAATTACTGAAAAAATAGTAATTACGATTGTGTACCAAATACCCTTAAAGAAATATGGAATGTACTTGGCAAAAGTATTACTTTTCTTTTCTGTCTTCATATATTTAGCAGCTGCTGGTAAATATTCTTTATTAATCAAGTCTTTCTTCTGAACTTGGTCAATTGTCTTATTTACTTGAGCTACTAAATCATCTTGTCCTTTAGCAATTGCAACTGCGTTTCCTGCTTGAGTTTCTTTTAAGTTTGAACGAACTGCAGCTAAACTACTATTATTTTCGGCATATGCTTTAGCAATTAGTTCTTCTACTACTACTGCAGACACCTTGCCTGATTGTAACGCTAATACTAAGTTGTTAATTTTTCCAAGACCCTTTAATTTAGAATCTTTCATTTGAGACTTAACTAAATTATATTGGTTACTTCCCGTTTGTGCACCAACAGTCTGACCTTTAAGACTTTGGATACTTGTGTACTTGTCTTTATCTTTTTTATTTACTAAAAAATATTCACCGCTTGGCTTATAGTAAATTTTTGAAAATGCTACACTTTGCTTTCTTTCAGGAGTAGGCGTCATGGCCGAAATAACCATATCTACCTTTCCTGTCTCAAGTGCAACTAACAAGGAGTCAAAAGACATGTTCTTAATAACTAACTTCACGCCTAAGTCTTTAGCAATGTCTTTGGCTAGTTCAATATCTACTCCAACATATTTAGTCTTACCATTTTCACTTGCGGTAAATTCTAGTGGCGGATAATCAGCAGATGTACCGACTACTAATTCTCCACTCTTTTTAATCTTCTTCAAGACACTACCTTCTGCCACTTGCTTTTGGCTAGCCGCTTGAGCTGGCTTGATAAAAGTAGCACCGAGTGAGAAAAACATCAAAAGTGCAAAGAAAAAGCTTAACAGTTTTGTTTTTTTCATTACATTCATTCCCTCTACAATTACTATTAAAAAACTGAAAATTTAAGCTTTTGTTAATTATAGCGAATGAAATGTAATCTAGACAAGTCATTCAAGAAGATTATTCACTCAAATAAGTTTTTATTGCTTGTAAATTTTTCTTAACTTCTTTTACACCGATTTGGTATACACGCTTCAATTCTTGGGGATCTTTCTCCATTGTGCCAATTTCTAAAGGATAAGGCGGTCTGATAACTAACATTTTGCCTTGTACTTCTTTTTTTCTAATGTAATTAAGTACATCATTATAATCTTTTGCTCTTGTCTTTAATTTTTTCAAGACAGCAGGATATTGATGTAAGACTAATTCTAAAGCTGGATATAGTTTACTTGCTTCTTTTCGATAAGAGAGGGGCTGCGTTAAAATGACAACGTTCTTGTCATAGCCAATTTTTTCAAAAAATTTAATCGGAATTGAATCACTAATTCCACCATCCCAATACTTACGACTCCCAATTTCAACTGGCCGCGCAAAAACAGGAATGGATGAAGAGGCGCGAATCCACTGCAAATCTGCTTCTTTACCTAAAATCAATTTATGATAGACGGATTCACCATTATTAATGTCAGTTGCCACACACCAAAAATCCATGGTATTTTTTTGAAAAGCAGCGGTATCAAATACATCCAATTCTACTGGTAATTCTCGATAACAAAAGTCAGCGCCATATAAATCACCGGTCTTTAGCCACGATTGCCAACTAGATAAACGTGGATCACTAGCATATTTTACGTTATAGCGTAGAACTCTTCCTATTTGCTTTGACTTATAATTGCACCCAAAAGCAGCTCCTGCTGATACACCTATTGCACCATCAAAATCAATGCCGGCTTTCATCAGAGTATCGATTACTCCAGCAGTAAACATGCAGCGCATTGCGCCACCTTCCATTACTAATCCTTTTTTCATACTTTCGCCACCTTCCGTATTTTTACTATTTTAGCAAGAAAAAACTGCTAGTTAAAACTAGCAGTTAAAGTTTATTTATTTTTTGACTCTTTTCTTAAAATCCATTTTCTTAACTCATCAATTAAAATCAGAGGCAACGGAATACATACTAACATAATCCAATCATGTGCATTAAGCGGCTCCGTACCAAAAAATGACTGAAAGACTGGCACATAAGAAATGCATAGCAGCAAGACAATTTCCATAACCTTATATACTTCAGCTCTCGGTGGATCCATCATAACGGTTAATCCTAAGAAGGTGAGATCTCTTTCAACTGTATCAATTGTTGCAAGATCTAAATTATCCATTATCTTTTGATTAAGATTACGGCCGGCAACTGCTAAGACACGCAAACCATCTTTAGCATAGCCGTCATTTGCTCTCATAATCTTATCTTTTATTTCCTGGGTAATAGGCTGAATTTTACCATCACATAGGTAAGAAGTACATTTATCAACCACACAATTTGGGGCACCCTTAGTATAGGTATTGAAACGGTGTGTACCATCGGAGCTCTGAATTACTGTCATCATTTTTCTACTTGAATCAAATGGCAATTCTTTAACGCGTGGTGTCTTTTCTACTTCTGCTTCAACATCTATCTTTCCTTTTCTTGCAACAACTTCAAGGCAAGCTTCAGTTGGATCACCTAAGATTTGGTAGCGCGGATGTTGCTTATCAGGCTTTTGAATTCTTGCATTATCTGCAAAAACACCACCAAGTAATACTTCCTTCAAGGTGTCATTATCTTTTGCAAAAATATGCGTTGGTCCTTCTTTAATATGACCCCGCACTGCATAACCTTCACCCGAAACATGATAGCTCTTCTCTAAAGTCCAAAGTTCTTTTACGGTCATTTCGTTCTTAGTTAAAGTACCTGTTTTATCAGAACAAATGACAGAAGTTGACCCTAGCGTTTCAACACTAGATAAACGCTTAATCAAGGCATGCTTTTTTGCCATTCTTTGAACTGCTCCAGCCAAGGACAATGTAACAGTTGGCTCTAATCCTTCTGGAATAAAAGCCACAATCATCCCTAAAGCAAAAACAAAGGCTTTTACTAAAGGATAATGTACAAAGAAAGTTGCAACTAAGAAGAAAATAATACCAATAGAAATTGCTAGAATTGAAATTTGTTTCGTTAAAGTATCAAGTTCTTTTTCAAGTGGACTCTTTTGTTGCTTAACATTTTGTGTCAATTCAGCAATTTTACCAAAGTCAGTATTCATTCCTGTCTTAACAACAGCACCTGTAACGTTTCCTTTCATCATGTTTGTACCAGAAAAAATCATGTTATTAAGATCAGCATGATTTTTCTTTTCGACGTTTTCAATTCGATGTGTATCTTTATGCACTGGATTTACTTCACCAGTTAGGGATGATTGATCTACCTGAGCACTTGTTGCCGCAATCACACGAATATCAGCTGGGATATCGTCCCCTTCTTCTAGTTTGACTATGTCACCTGGTACTAAGTCTTTAGCCAGAATTTTTTCTTCTTTACCATTTCTCACAACACGAGTATATGAAGGTAACATATTCGCTAAAGCTTCGGTTGCCTTATCAGCCTGAAATTCCTGCCAAAAACTAAAAATCCCATTAATAATATTTACAGCCCAAATGGCAATTCCTAGTTGTACTAAATTTGCGCAGAAAGCTATTATCCCTGCTACCCAAAGTAAAATCGCCATTAAACTTGTAAAGTTAGCTATAAACTTCTTCCATAGTGGTTCTTGTTTTGCTTTAGCAAAAACATTTTTTCCATATGTTTGCTGCAAAGTATGTACTTCATCAATAGTTAAACCAGCTTGCTCTGTATTTAATTCTTTTAATGCATCTTCGACGGATAATTGAGCCACCTTAATTATCTCATCGTCTTCATCATCTTTTTCAGTCAAAGTTATCACTTCTATTCCTTTTTCCAGCTCCATTTTAGTTCACTTTGAGAAAAGATGCACATAAAGTTGATATATTAAAAAAGAGTAGCTACTTTGCTACTCTTCATTCTTTTCAAGATTCTGTTTTTGATATCTATATTCTTCAATAATTCCCTCTAAGAGAATTGCTTCTAGTGTAAGCAATCCGAAAACTCCAGTTTCTGAGGTAGAAAAAATATTTGTACCAATTTTAATCCAGAGTCCTACACTTCCTATCAAAGCTAAATAAACAAGTGGTGAAAACCAGATAAACTTATGAATCTTAACTGAAGTAAAAATATATGCTGCAATTACAATTACTGCTAAAGTTGGCATTGCATAATAAAAAGCTTCCATTTTCATCCCTACTTTCCAGGCCAAGTATTGGTAGTATTCCAGCTGTTTAAGCCACCAAGCCAGCCTTTACTCATTGAAATTTCCTTAATTTTTTCAAGTAATACTTCTTCATCTTTTTCTAAATGGAGATGGTTTACTAAACAAATCGTATTCACATTTTGATAGGTTGTTCGTGCTTCGTTTACCGCATCTTGAACATTGTTATTCGTCTTATCTAAGGCAATCTCTAATTGTTCTAATAAGTATTCGTTACCTTTTCGATCATAATGAGTCTTAGCAAGTGAAATGAAATCATTCAATACTTGTGCCAATTCATTTTTCATGTTTTTGTCCTCCAAAGGATTATATTTGTTTAAATACTATCATTCATTTATTAATTTTACTATCATTTTTTAATAAGAATGATAATTGGATCGATTTAGCACTTTTTACAACCAATTTGGTTCTTACTTTTTGCTTTTTAACCTTTGTTGAAGCTTATCTTTACCATAATAGTAAGTGATTGAAAAAATACTCATGCTCGCAATTAGAACTACAAGACTTGCTGTAATACTAGTACTATTAGTCAAAGATAAAAATAGTTTATTAATCAAATATGCAAAGATCACACTGAGAATAATTACGATCCATTCCTCAGTATGGGCATCTTTCTTATTAGTGGTTTCAATAAATTTCATCTGTATCTTTCCTTTGATGCTTCTTTTGCACTTGCATTCTTTTTAATAATTTAAACATTAAGTAAGCAAAAATTACTCCCCACAGAATATTACCTAGAATTATCCAAAGAGTTAGTTGGCTACCAACCAATAAATCTCCTAAGGTTTGAAGTAAACAAAAAGCAATTCCCGCAAAAATGCATCTAAACGTTAATGACTTTCCATTCGGTATGTTCCTCAGACTTATTCTTTATTTGAAGTTGATATTCATCATACAGATCTTTAAAAACAACGATACTCATAAAAATACAAGCAATTGCTGAACTCCAAGAAAATGAATCTAAATCTTTTAAGGCAAAAATAACCATGGTCACTATTCCAAGCACTAAGATATTTGAGGCGTCAGATGTTCTGACTATCTTATGAAATTTTAGCGAAACAGCAATATCACCTAAAATAATTATTAAAAGTAAAATAATTGGAATATATCCTATGACCATTTTTATCATCCTTTCCTTGTTTATAATTCTATCATTCAAAAACTCACTAAAGATAAAAAAGACCAAATCAGTCTTTTTTATGACCAATTTGGTACTTAATTTTCGTGCATTATTAATCTCTCAATATTATTTTCAACACATTTTCTTCTTTTTCCCGTTATTAAAATTACGCTAACAAGTATAAATAATCCCGAAGTTATTATAACGTGAGCTAAAGCTGGTGAATTAAAGATAGTTAAAATGCCGCTCCCTACAAAGCTAAGTGGAGTAAGCGAAAACACAACTAAATCAAATAAGAAGTGAAATAGAACATTGAGCCAGATCTGCCCTGAGTATAGAAATAAGCTTCCTAAAAAGATACCTAATCCAACTGCTCCTAGCGATTGAATAATTACATCGGTTAAATTTCTGTCTGGTGATAGCAGCTGATTAAAATGAAGTAATCCAAACAGTAAGCTACTAATTAGAATCGTCAAAGATATCTTATGTTTATTATTTTTAAGCATTACTAAAAGAATAACAATTGTAAGATATCGCCAAACTTCCTCGGTAATACCAGCATCCGCAGCATTTAAGAATACTTCTAGTGAACTACCAAAATACTGTGATTCTGCTGGATTCAACCATTCAAAATTCCATTTCCAAATCAATTCTCCAATTGATTTAGGATTGGTTGTTAAAAAGGCATTGAAGAAAACCATATAGAAGCCAAAAAGTAGAATGGGAATAAATACTTTCCACTGAAATTGATTGTTTAGTTTTAAGCCCAGGTAAAAATGATAGCCCCATCCCTTTAAAACAAGATAGGCAAATAATACTAAAAATATAGAGAAGATAATTTGACTACGGTTAACATTATCTAAAATCTTATTAGAATCGACCTTATAATTAGTTAATACAAAAATTTCGCAAATAATTTGGATAGAAAGTATTCGTCCTAAATTAGATTGAATATTTTCATAATCTACTTTTACTACCGGAATAAAAATAAATAATGGCGCAATTACATATAATAAATCAAAGAAAAAACTAGAATTAAGATAATCTCCAAGAGCCACACAGACAAAATTAAAAAGATAAATAAAACTAAATGGCAAAAAGATTATGTCAACTAATTTTGAAATATTAGCTAAGATTGGTCCTCTTGATCTTAAAATAAACAGAATAGCTGCTATTACCAATCCACTTAAAATAAAAACCGGATTCCAAATATTCCAGTTTTTAAAGATATTTTTACCTTCATAATATATACACCATATGGCAAAGAAGATATTAATGATTAATTGAAAAAGAAGTAGCTTTTTTATTTTTTGCTGTGTATTATCCATCTTTATCTCCCCCCTATAGGCCTGTAGAGTACTCCTTAGCACTCCTTAATTTTGTTATTTATTTAAATTAATAAAAGTATTTTTCTAAAAATTAGTCAGTAACAAAGTTTCTCCAGCACCAGCCCATTTATCAGGATCTTTATCTAATAAAAGCTGTAACTTTGTCAGAGTTTCTGGTAGTTTAAATCCATGCGCTACAGAATACATATTAATATCTTGCTTTAGATTAAAAATTACTCTTTTCACGTTTGTTTTCTTATTTAATTTTTCAAGAGCTCCTTCTATTAGCTCCTGAGCTTTTAAATCAGTTACTACATCCGATTGGTTCTTTGCTTTTATAAGTATTTCTTTAAGACTAGAGTCATTTATTTTCATAATTTTCCTCATCTCTTATAATTATTACTGTAGTTTACTAAAAAATTTTACATAAATACTCCATGATAACTATCATGGAGTATTTATGTAGCTATTACTTAAAAATGAAAAACTATCTTGCTCCCCAAGGACCATGTTGAAGCCAACCGTTTACAATAACTCTACCACACGTTCTAGCAATAGCTGCATTATCAGCCCAACATTTATGGGTCTTAGAGTTACAAATTTGCCAAGGGGTTGCATGATAAATTTTACCACCCTTAGTTTCCATCAAATCTTCTGGTGTTAATTGTTGAAATTTACTCATAATATATAATTCTCCTTAAATTATAATATAAACTTTGGATTAGCTTTTTGCTAACCTTCAATATCTATAATATTAAATAGCTATAATGTAATGTTAAAATGGATTAAACTTGTAGGCTTTAATACTAATTTTGCATTTTCTGACCAAATTCATCTCTTATTCAATACCTTATCTAAAAAGTATTCAAAATAAGTGCTACTACCCGTGACAATTGTCGCATTTCCCTGCATCCCATACTTAACATTCTCATCATTAATTTTCGCAGTTGAAATGATCTCATAGCCACTCTGCTTATTTACATTTACTGGATAAACGCCAATTTCCTTCACCCTACCAGTTAATCTATTGGTCAAGCCATCTCCTGTTGAGACAGAAAAGTTTATCTTCTGTCCCTTTTTAATAGTCGAAACCTTATTACTTGGCACATAAGTGATTATCTTCACCTTTTTCTTGGCTGCTATCATGGGCATCAAATTTACTGCATCATCTTGATCAATATGAGCTACCCATTTTTGCCCATGTTTTGTGACAATTTGGCCTTCATCATAATTAGCAGCTTTTTGTTTAATCACAGTCACTGGCTCAATAACTCCGACTGAAGAAACTGTACTCTGTCTAATTGCAAAAAAAGAACCAATAAACATCAGGAAGACAAGAAGAGCAGCTGGAACAATAATCATTGTCGAAAAATTTTTAAATTTATAGGAATAGAATTCTGTACTTTCATAGTCTTTTGCGTCCATTTATCCTCACCTATCCCTTTACTAAGTCATAATAAAAACCATGTTGCTCCATAAGCTCTTCATGACTTCCTTCTTCAACAATCTGCCCCTTGTCAATTACAACGACCTTATCTGCACGTTCCGCAATGGCTAGACGGTGTGCAATAAAAATGATTGTCTTGTCTTTTAGTTTCATAAGATTGTCAACTACTCTTTTTTCTGTAATTGTATCTAAACCACTTGTTACTTCATCAAAGATAAAAACTTTTGCTGGCGAAAGTAATGCTCTAGCAATAGTTAATCTCTGCTTTTGTCCACCTGATAAAATCTTCGCATTCTCATCTAACTTTGTCTCAAATTGTAGGGGCAAATTAGCTATCTCCTGATCAATGCCAGCAATCTGACAGGCTTTAATTACCTCTTCTTCGCTAATATCAGCTCTACATCCCAGTAATAAATTCTCCTTAACTGTTCCAGAAAAGATATATGGCGTTTGAGGAACATAGTTAACATACGAGCGTAAGGTATGTTTATTAACTTCACTAGTTGCATGACCATTTAAAGTTACTTCTCCCTTACTTGGTGAAAAGAAATCAACGAGTAACTTAACCATCGTCGATTTTCCTGATCCACTCATTCCAACAATTGCTAATTTTTCATCTGACTTAATTTTTAGATTAATATCTTTTAAAACATCAGTACCATAACCATATCGATAATCAACATGCTTGTATTCAATCATTCCTTCTAAAGCAGCTGAGTTCTGGATAGAAGTATCTGCATTAAATTCACTTTGCACCTGATAAACCTCGTTCAATCTATTTTGTGCAACACTCGCAGATTGAAGCCGAGGTTGTAAGTTAATAATATTTTGAAGTGGGTCAATGAAATAAGATAGTAATGCATTAAAAGTCATTAATTGACCAATACTCATCTCTCCTTGCATCACTACTCTTGCTCCAACCCATAAAATAATTACATTAAGAGATAATTGAATAAATGTCTTGAGTGCTGTCTGCAAGCTCTCAGTTTTGCTGTATTTAAAAGATTTTTTTAAGTAATCTACAAACTGACTATCGATTCTTCTATACCTTGTATTCTCACTATTTAATGCTTTAATTGTTTCAATTCCTTGAATGTCTTCAATAACTGAAGAACTCAAAACAGCATTACTTTCCATTTGCTCATTATTTAATTTTTCAAACTTTTTAGTAAAACCTAGAATTACAACTGCATAAATAGGTAAAGCCAATAATGTGATTCCAAACAAAGTCATACTCTGAGCCGCTAATACTAATCCCATTACGATTACAATTGATAGATCTAAGAAAAGCGAGATAACCGTACTTGCCAAAGCATTAATAATTCTACTTGCATCAGAGAAACGTGAGGTTATTTCACCAGTTCTTCTAGTCACAAAGAATTCCATTGGCAATTCAAAAATATGCCTTATATATTGGAGGTTTAAATCAATACTTAATCTTTGACCTAGAACATTTAATAAAAAATTTTGTCCATAAGAAAAGATTGAATTAAAAATATAAGCAATTAATAGTCCAACAGCTAAAATTGAAAGAGTCTGATAAGTTCCATCGGGAATATAAGTATCGATTATTCCTTGCACAAAGTATGAACTACAAATACTAATTATTGTCATTAATAAAGCGGCTAAAATGATATTAATCATCAGCCGCTTTTGCTTAAACATATATGGAAAGAGAGACCATAGGTTATTTTTCTTTTCTTTAATTGGTTCAAAATCTTCATTCGGAACCATAAAAAGCGCAATACCAGTCCATTCTTGAGCAAATTTATCTTTAGGCATCTTTATTATGCCAACTGATGGATCAGGATCGGCAATTACTAAGTAATTCTTAGTATTTTTAAGAACTACGTAATAATGAAGTAATTCTCCTTGCTTAAGAACATGCACGATAAAAGGGTATTGAATAGTATCCTCATTAAAAAGAGACATATCAGCTTTTACGGCTTCAGTTTTAAAATTAAATTTCTGTGCTGTTTTAACTAGTCCCAGCGCAGTTGTGCCTTCAAGATTTGTGCGAGCTTCGTGACGCAAATGTGCTAAAGACACACGAGATTGATACTGCTTTAAGATCATTGCTAGACAAGCAACTCCGCAATCCATTTCATCTACTTGAGGTACATAAACAGATTTATATTTGAATAACATAAGTCTTACCTTTTATTTAACATTAATTTCCGGATATTTACTTAATAAATTCTTGACATTTTTTCTACAACTACGAGCAAATATTACTTCGTCACCATTCGGAAATGTGATGATCTTTTTCGAAAAATCAATGCTATCAATATTATTTGGATTGACTACGCAAGATTGAGATACTTTAACAAGAAAGTCATTTTCATCACTAATTTTTGAAATATTACTTCTAAATTCAGCTGAACCAGTTTCAGTTATTAGAGTGACTTTATGCTGTGTAGGGCTATTTTCAAGATAATAGATATTAGTATCTTCTACCTTATTTATCCTGCGGCCTACTTTATAAACAAGCTCTTTTCTTCCAGACTTTGTAAGATTGTTAATACTTTGAATCGCCCCAGTAATTGTTTCTTCTAGACGCTTCATCATATCATTTTGGTCTAGTGCTTTATTAATATAGTCAATTGCACCAATTCGTCTTCGATAAGTTAAGGGGGCGTACTTATCATAAGCAGTAACAAAAATAATCTGAGCATTCGGATCTTGTTTTTTGATGAATTCTGCTAAATCTACTCCATTCTTAGCTTCAGAATTTTGACTTAATTCAATATCTAAGAAGTAAATTGCATTTTGAATATCCTTAGCCACTACATAACTTACGACTTGCTCAAAAGTAGTGGCAACTTGCTCTACACTAATCTCCACATTTTCATAAGCTGTATTGTTTTCAACCAAATTCTCAACTGCGTATTTCACATTATTTGCTAAATTATTTGCTAGTGTTTTATCGTCATCACAAATAATTACTGGATATTTCAATTTTTTTCACTCCTCTGGTTCAATTACGAGATAGAAATCAAAGTATCCCTTCGGCACCTCATAAGAAATCGTCATATTTTCATATTTATTCTTAATACTATTGATATTGGCTAAACCCATGCCAGAATGACTTTTCTTCGTTGAATAACCACGTTGCTGGATTTGTTTAAGTGAAATTTCTGAATCTCTTCTTTTATTCTGAATTTCATATTCAAATTCGCCATCCTCATTTGAACTAATCATAATTTCAATATGAGCTTTTTTATTCTGCTTCGATAATGCTTTACTTTCTTCAATTGCATTATCACAACTGATGCCAATAATTCTAACTAAATCCAATTCATTAATATTGTTAGGGATTTTAGTAATATCATCTCTACATTCGAAATTATATGGGATTTTTGATCCATACATTTCTGTTAACTTAGCAATAATAATGCTTTTCAAAGATTTTACTTTAATGTGATTAACATCTCTATACTTTTCAAATGCTTTGGCATTTAAATTAGTCTTAGTATATTCGTCTAGTTTTTGAATTAGTTCCTTCGTATCTCCCTCTTGTACACTGATTTTTAATGAATTAAACATATTTCGATAATCATGGCGAAAAGCACGCAGTTCATCTTCGCTCTCTTCTAAGTATCGCGTGTATTCTTGAAGTTGTTTTTGCTCTTTTATTAGTTTGTCTTGTTGGGACTTTTTCAAAAGATGTTTTTGAATATTTATTAGTTCCCCGTAAGTGGCTATTGCAAAGACTACTTGAATTAATACAAAAATTGTAAAAAATATGCTTAACGATGTAATCTTCTTAGTTTGTCTGTAAAAAATTGTTGTTAAAGTAGTGGAGACATACAAGTAGAACAGAAGTCCAATAAATACATTGCGATTTTCACTTATTAAATATGCGTGAAGATGCTTGTAGAATATTTCAATTATAAAAACTGTAAGACTTATAACGACAATTGGTACTAATAAATTAAGATAAATTTCATCCTCAATAGACAAAAGTTCTCCTAAGATACTAGTTATTATATCTATTATAGAATCTGCAACTCCCACAATTAAAATTGATCCAGTAGCCACATCCTTTTTCTTACTTTTTCTAAAATAAAATATGAAAAATAAAATTTCTAAAAAAGTAGCTAGTTCGACAACGCCCCCGCATAAAATGGGAAGTAATAGTACCACTGCACCTAGACTCAAAATATTTTTTTTGCTAGCTGCAACTTGAGAAATTCTAAAGAATATCCATAAGTCAGTTATTCCAGAAGTAAGCATTAAAAGAACATATACTAATAACATTTTTATTTCCAAATATTACGCGTCCAGTAAAATATATTTTTACTAATTTTTCCACCAACAAATCCATTTACTCTAGCTCCACCAGTAACTTCACTCATTTCTTCTTCAGTTAAAGTAACTTTCTTAACAATATTTTCTTTTTTAATTTCTTTCATTGTTATTCTCTCCTCTAAAACAATTAATAACATTTTTATGTCTTAAATATTACCATCTTTTACTATCTAAAAAATCAAAAAATACCAAATTGGTCAATTTGATTACTGATTTAGTATTCTTTTTCTATAACGTACTACTAGTAAATATATATTTTTTTGAAAGAGAATTAATTTTATAAATATTAATAGTGAACAAGATATTTATTTTTAACTAGTTCCAAAATATCTCACTATAAAAAACATATTTGTCAAGATTATTGCTCAGAAAGCTATCATAGCGCATAATTTTAAGGTATTATTGTAATAGTTTAAAAAAGGAGATTTTATTGTGCAAAGTAAACGCCCTATTATCATTGGAATTGCTGGTGGTTCTGGTAGTGGTAAAACAACCATCGCTCATGAAATTTATGACCAATTACAACAAGACGACCATATCTTAATTATGACGCAAGATTCTTACTACAAGAACAACGACAACTTATCAATGGCAGACCGTAAAAAAATCAACTACGACCATCCTGATGCCTTTGACATGCCCCTTCTTGTTGAACAATTACGTCAATTAATGGACTATAAGGCAGTTGAAATGCCAGTTTATGACTTTACCGCTCATACAAGAAGTGAAAAGACAATTCACACTGAACCGGCTGATATTATTATCTTAGAAGGTATCCTAGTTTTAGGCGAAGAAAATTTACGTGATTTAATGAGTATTAAAGTCTTTGTAGATACTGATGATGATATTCGTTTTATCAGAAGATTAGAGCGTGATACACAGGAACGTGGACGTTCTGTAGAATCAGTAATTAATCAATACTTAGCAACAGTTAAGCCAATGTATAATCAATTCATTGAACCAACTAAGCGTTATGCTGATATCATTGTTCCAGAAGGTGGAGAAAATGATGTTGCTATCGATATGCTTACTACGAAGATTCGTTCAGTTTTAAGTACAGTCAAATAAAAATAACCTCGTGGTTTTCCACGGGGTTATTTTTCACCAAAAAAGAAACTCATTATAATTCCACCAATCAGACTTCCACCTATTAATCCAAGATATTCTGACGTTTTCAGTATTAAGCTTTGAGATTCACTCCAATTAGAAATTCCCACTACTATAGAACTCATTACAAAGAATGAGACTGTATTAATAATAACTGATTTCAAGCTACTATAAATTCCTAAATTTTTCTGCTTAGATTTCTCTCTTTTCACCATTCTTCTCCTATTCCACCACATTATCTCCATCTACTGTTGTCATTGTTAAGATCACTCCAGATGGTTGCGGATCAAATGAAATATTATTTAGTCCATTAGCTGTCCTGACACGGGCGTACTTTAAATTTGCACTCCAGACAGTATTATTCCCTTCAATATTATTAATCTCATAATCGCTCTTAAAGACAGCATGATCTAAGGTGAAATTACCAGCCTTTAAGTTTGCACTTCCACCATCAATAGTTACGTCAGTTAAATTCATGTCTCCATCGGTAACATTCAATGAAATTTTAGATAAAGTAGATCCAGATACTTTAATTTCTCCGTCATATGTAGCCAGCTTCCCATCAGCTAAATCACTGTTTCTCACGGTCACATTACCATCTGTTGATTCAAGAAGGGCTTCAGCAATTGCAACACGTCTTACTCTAACTCTTCCCTCAGTCGATTTAAGATATGCTTTTTCCACTTTGGTATCAACAATTTCAATATCACCACTATTAGTTTGAACATCAAGCCTATCTAAAGTTACATCTGCTGGTACAAAGACTTTAAGATGCGCTTCACCATTATCAATTAAATTAATTCTCTGCTTAAGCTGTAACTTTCCATTTTCCAATTGAACAACAGGTAAGTAGTGCCGTTTACCTATAAAGTTAACTGCAAAACGTTCTCCTTGTTCAACTGTTACATCCCCGCTACTTAATTTTATTTTCAATTCGTTGAATTCTTCGTCACTTATTTTTACCCTAACAATCTCATCTTTTTTATTTTCTTTAGAAAAAAGCTTTTCAAAGATCATAGCCTTTCCCCCAATCTACGACACAATTAAATTATTATTAATTATATTAATAAGATTTAATATTTTCAACTATTGAATTCAAAAAAACAGCGCTGAATTATCAACGCTGTTTTATCAATTTTATCAACTTAATTTGGTTATCAAATCTACTAATTGCCCGTTCTAAGATCAAATAATGGCCATAATTTTTTCTATTATATTACTTACTACCTGGTCTCTTCTTTTTTGCTACCTTAGCACCTTGTACCATCTTGTCATTGTAGCCCCATACCCAAGTTACAATAAATGAAACTACAATAGTTACAGCACTAGCAATTAAGAATGTGTAGAAACTAGATAAATCAGTTGGATGTTTTGGATTGAAGAATGATGAGAATCCAATCAAACCACCAGTAAAGCCATACATTGTTCCGTGCATTAAGCCAGTAACTAATCCACCAAAGGCAGAACCGATACATCCAGAAATAAATACTTTCTTATATCTTAAACTAATACCATAAACGGCTGGTTCTGTTACACCGCACATTGCAGAAATTGTTGAAGCAAAACCTAATTCCTTTAGGTCTTCTTTCTTAGACTTAATAGCAACAGCTAATACAGCAGCACCTTGGGCAATCATTGATGAACAAATAATTGCGTTTAATGCACTTTCACCAGTTCCAGCAATTTGTTGAGCAACAAGTGGCACAACACCCCAGTGAAGACCAAAGATAACCAATACTTGGTAGAAACCACCAATAATGAATCCGCCAACCCAGCCAGATGCATGAACTAACCAGTTAATGAAGACAGCAATACCGTTAGCAACACCTTGAATAATTGGACCGGTTACCATCAAAGTTAAAGCTGATACAACTAAAACAGTAATTAATGGAATAAAAATCATTTGTAAGTATGATGGTAGCCACTTTTTAAGCCAGTCTTCACATTTTTTAGCAAGCCATGCAGCTAAAATCATTGGGAAAATTGAGTAAGTATAGTTCAAGAACTCAAACTTAATTCCGCCAATTTCAAACATGGTCTTGAAAGCTTTACCCCAATCAACTAATTGCGGATAAACAAGCACTCCACCAATAACTGCGGCAATGATCGGATCAGAGTTCAATCTTTTAGCTGCACAATATCCTACTAAAATTGGTAGGAAGAAGAATGCAGAATCGGCGATTGCACTCGTTGTAATATAAGCTGTACTCTTTACACTAAGCAAACTTCCTAATTGAGGAAGAGTTAGAAGGGCTAAGATACCCTTAATAATACCAGCTGCAGCAATTACTCCAATAATCGGACTCATTGAGCCAGTAATAAAACCGATTAAATTACCGAAAGCTCTTGAAACTGGATTTTTACCGTCATCTTCTGGAGCTGGCGCTGCTTCACTATCTAAAGGTCCTAATTGTTTAACTACTTCGTCAAAAACATTAGTAACTTCATTACCGATTACTACTTGATATTGACCCGAAGCATGCATTACATCTAAAATTCCACGCTGATTTTTCAAAGCTTCATCATTTGCTTTACTTTCATCCTTTAAGTAAAAACGCAAACGTGTAATACAGTGAATCACATTATTAACATTATCCTTACCACCAACATTTTTAATAATAAAGGTAGCTAATTCTGGATAAGATAACTTTTTGCTTGAAGTGTCTTCCGCTTCAGCTGCTTTTAAATATGCAGTTGCAACTACTTCACCAGCTTTTGCTTCACCTTCAGTTACATCTAGTCCTGAAAGCTTATCTGCTGAATTAGTAATTAAAACCATGATTGTTGTATCCAATCCCTTAGCCTTAATTTCCTCTAAGTTCATTTCAGCAATTTCTTGGCCAGCCTTAACTTCCTGACCATTTTCAATCTTAATGGTAAATGGAGCTCCCTTTAAGCCAACGGTATCAACACCCATATGAACTAACACTTCTAGTCCTTCTTCAGTTACGATACCAACAGCATGTTTAGTGTCAGCAACCATACTGATTTTCCCTGAAACAGGTGCTACAACCTTTCCAATAGTTGGAGTTAATCCAAACCCATCCCCCATTGTTCCCTGTGAAAAGATTGGATCGGAAGTTTTAGCCAAAGCAATAACCGCTCCAGTTGCTGGAGCTAATAAATTAGTAGTATCTTGTACCATAATTTCATTCTCCTCTTTGAAAGTATCCGCTTTCATTTATCTTGATTTAAATATTATACTTGTCTGTACAAGTTGTCAATATATTTTTATGAAAAAGCTTACTTTTCTTTTAAATCAATATTTTATAGTTAAAAATATTTTTCTTTACTTGTCTAATCAAGTGTATATAATTAAAGACAAAGGAGGATTTTTATGGCTCAATCTAAAGTTGGAGTAATCGCCCAAGACTTAGTTGATAAAATTAAACATCAACAATATAAGCCTGGCGACTATCTCCCAAGTGAACATCAATTAATGGATTTATATGGCGCTTCTCGTGAGACAATTCGAAAAGCTCTTAACAGCTTAACTGACCTAGGACTGATCCAAAAAATTAGAGGAAAAGGTTCAATTGTATTGAATTTAGATCGTTATACTTTTCCAATTTCCGGAATTACTAGTTTTGCGGAATTGAATAACCAATTAGGATTAAAAGCTGAGACAAAAGTATTACTTCTACAAAAAGAAGATAAATTACCAGCGCAATTTATAAAGTATTTTCCTGAAGAAGAAAATAGCATCGGTTTTCATCTTGAACGATTACGTTTAATAGATGGGCAGGCAGATGTATTGGATTGTGACTATTTACTCTCCCCTCCAGTTAATTCTCTTCCACAGGAAGCTGCTGAGACTTCTATCTATGACTATTTAGAAAATAAACAAAAATTAGATATTTCATACGCAACAAAAGAAATTTCTGTCTGCAAAGTTGATAAAAGAATTCAAGACTTACTTCAACTCGACAATGATCTTGCAGTTTTAGTTGCAAGCCGTAATTACTTAGCTAATACAACTAAATTTCAATTAACTTTGTCTTATCACAGACCCGATAAGTTCAAATTTATTGATTTTGCTCGTAGAAAAAAGATTAAGTTTTAGAAAGGTACTATATCAATGAATAATTTAGGCAATAAAGTAATTTACCAAATTTATCCAAAATCTTTTTATGACTCAAATAATGATGGCATCGGTGATTTACGTGGAATTATCCAAAAAATTGACTATATTAAGAAGCTAAACGTAGACTTTATTTGGTTCAATCCTTTTTTTGTTTCCCCGCAAAATGATAACGGCTATGACATCGCCAATTATAAAAAAATTGATCCTCGCTTTGGAACTATGGCCGACTTTGAAGAATTAGTGGCTAAACTAAAAGATATAAATGTTAATGTCATGCTTGATATGGTCTTAAACCACTGTTCTACTGAACATGAATGGTTCAAAAAGGCTCTTGCTGGTGATAAAAAATATCAAAAATTCTTCTATCTCAGAAAAGGTAAAGATGGAAAGTTGCCTAACAATTGGCAATCTAAATTTGGTGGCCCTGCCTGGTCAAAATTTGGTGACACAGATTATTACTACCTCCATCTTTATGATCCAACTCAAGCAGATCTTGACTGGCACAATCCAGAGGTTCGCGCTGCCTTAATTGATGTAGTAAACTTTTGGCGCAGTAAAGGTGTTCACGGTTTCCGCTTTGACGTAATTAATGTAACAGGAAAAGATACTGTCCTAGTTGATTCAACTGATCCAGTCCAAGAAAAATCACTCTATACTGATACTCCAGTAGTGCAGCAATATCTAAAAGAATTAAACGCTAAGTCCTTTGGTCAAGATCCAGAGTCTGTCACTGTTGGAGAAATGTCCTCTACTACAATTGAAAATTCAATTGCTTATACTCGTCCCCAAGATCATGAACTCTCAATGGTATTTACTTTCCACCATCTCAAAGTTGACTACAAAAATGGAGAAAAGTGGTCAAAGATGCCTTTTGATTTCAAAAAATTAAAAGACATTATGCTTACTTGGAACAGCAAAATTGACCAAGGTGGCGGTTGGCAAGCTCTATTTTGGAACAATCATGATCAACCTTGGGCTTTAAATCGGTTTGGCGATATCGGTAAATATCATGACAAATCTGCTGAAATGTTAGCTCTCGCTCTTCACCTACTGCGCGGAACACCTTATATCTACATGGGTGAAGAAATCGGTATGATGGATCCACACTATACTTCGATGAAAGATTATGTTGATATTGAGGCACTAAATGCATATGATGCACTCATTGCTAAAGGGATGCATGAAAAAGAAGCTTTTGAAATCGTTCAATCAAAAGCTCGTGATAATTCAAGAGTCCCAATGCATTGGGATAATTCTAAATATGCTGGTTTTAGTGAAAGTAAGCCTTGGCTGATGCCAACTGACCAAGACAAGGTGAATGTTGAAAAGGAATTACGTGAAGGAGAAATATTTAATTTCTACCAAAAATTAATTAAACTTAGGAAAAGCGAAGAATTAATTTCAGCTGGTCATATTAAGCCACTTTTGATGGATCATCCCCAAGTTATGGCATATGAACGCCACTTAGATAACTCTGACGAAAAATTATTAGTCTTTGCTAACTTCTATGGCAAAGAAACAAAGGTTGAAGTTCCTACGGAATATATAGATCGTGACGGTGAAATTTTAATTCAAAATTATGATGAAGAGATTGTTACTCTTTCTTCAACACTTGAGTTAAAGCCATATGAAGCTTTAGCAATTAAAATATAGTAAAAAAAGAGCAACTTCACATAAATTTTAATGTGTAGTTGCTCTTTTTACTAGATAATTTACTTAAAGAAATTTACAAATCCACTAAATAGAATTACCGTACTAATTAAATAAATTTGCCAAACGGCTAAATTACTATCATCCTTGCCCAACTTTTTAGCCATTTGATGTCCACGCCAGTACATTAAAAGTGATACGATAATTAAAATAATTCCTAGAATAACATATAAAAAGTGTGGAATATAAGGATTCGTATCCCCTAACAAGAACATGACCGGTACGATAATCAATACTGCACTAATGAAGGTTCCAAAGTATATTACATAAGGTGCAGTAGCAAGCTGTTTTGCCTTTTTATCCCACTTATAAAATCTGAAGGTACGATACAATTCAAAGAAGCCTAGTAACATTACGACAATGTACATGGCTGTTAAACCCCAATTTTTCATAATTAATTTCCTCACATTTTATTTTTTCTTATATATTTATACCTGTATTTTATTCCTTTCTTTAAAATAAAAATACAAAAAATACCAAACCAGTTCATTTTTTTACCAATTTGGTTAAATATACAATTATTGCTACTCAAACGGCATAATAAAAACCACATGAATTTTTTCATGTGGTTTATTTTTTAATATTTACTTTGTAAATGCTTAGCAACCATTGAAAGTGAGAAACAAACAATGAAGTACATAATCGCAATAATTACATACATTGGAATTAAGTAAGTAGTATTTTGACTATAAATAATTTGTGCATGGAATAATAATTCCGGCAAAACAATAATTGTTGCTAAAGACGTATCCTTAACTAATGAAACAAATTGTGATAAAAGGGATGGAATCATCTTATTGAGGGCTTGCGGAATAATTACATGATACATTGCCTGCATATATGTCATCCCGTTTGATCGAGCACCTTCCATTTGGCCTGGATCAACAGCAGCGATCCCACTTCTCACAATTTCAGCTAGCATTGCCCCTTCAAATACTACCAAAGCAATAATAGAAGCAACCGTTGGATTGGTAATAATCCCTAATTCTGGTAATCCAAAATACGTAAAGAAGATAATTAACAATAGCGGTAGGTTTCTAATAATATCAATTACAAATCCAACAATTGCTGAAAGATATTTAATTTTCACGTAACGGATAAAACCAAATACTAATCCTAATACAAAACTTAAAGCAATTGAGATTAAAGATACATATATGGTCACCCACAAACCTTGTAAGAGAAAGCGAATGTTAATCCAAGAATATGCATGAATAAAGTTTTCCATCTTTTTCTCCTTTCTAGGCTAATTTCTTTTCTAAGTGACGCATGTAGTAACTTAATGGGAGGGTTAGTACTAAGTAAAATAACCCTACAACAACATAAGTATTGATTGTTTCAAATGATGAGAATGCAATTACGTCTGCTTGATACATCAAATCAAAACCTGCTACAAAGGCTAAAACAGATGAGTTCTTAATTAAGTTAATGAACTGGTTACCTAATGGCGGAATGACAATCTTTAAAGCTTGTGGCAAGATAACATACCGCATAGCTTGCGTATAAGTCATCCCATTTGAGCGGGCACCTTCCATTTGACCATCACCAACTGAGTTAATTCCCGCTCTAACTGTTTCTGCAATAAATGCTGAAGTATATAATGTTAATCCAATCGTACCTGCTGCAAAACCTGATACCTTGAACCAAATTTGAGGTACAACCAGATAAAAAATCATTGTAATAACTAACAAAGGAATGTTACGGAAAATTTCAATGTAGACATGTGCTACTGCTCTACCAAACTTATTTGGTGCAACTTCTAGCAAAGCAAAGCCTACTCCAAGGATCAAACTAAAGAATAGGGCAATTACACTACATAAAATTGTGTTCCAAAAGCCTGATAAGAATTCAGACCAATGATTTGTTAAAATTCCTATCACGAATTTTCAACCTCCTTAATATTAAATCCTGGAATACCGTCAAACCATTTAACTAATAGACGATGATACGTTCCATTTTTCTTTAATTCATTTAGCGCCTTATTAATATGATCCGCAAAATCAGTTTGACCTTTTTCTACCGCAATACCGTAAGGTTCACTTGTGTAAGTTCCCCCTACTAATTTATAACCTTTATTCTCACTAGCAATTCCGGCAAGTAAACCATTATCGGTAGTCATAGCTTGTCCTTGACCAGCTTTTAATGCAGTAAATGCTTGACCATAATCATCATATTCCAAAACTTTTGCTTTAGGTGCAAACTTCTTAACATTATCAACTGCTGTTGTTCCTTTAACAGCTAGAGCAGTCTTACCGTTCAAGTCTCTAACATTTTTGATTGAGGAATCATCTTTTACAAGTAGTGATTGGCCAGCAGTAAAATATGGTTCACTAAAAGTTACTTGTTTTTTTCGATCAGGTGTAATGGTCATTGTAGCTAAAATTGCATCAATATTTCCATTTTTTAGTAGCGGTATTCTTGTTTTGGGAGTAGTTTGTACAAATTCAGCTTTTGCGTCTTTACCCAACATTTGTTTAGTTAAGGCCTTTGCTAAATCAACTTCAAAACCTTCAATCTTTCCAGTTTTAATACTCATTAAACCAAATAAACGAGTATCAGCCTTAACTCCCCAAGTAATTGTCTTACTTTCTTTAACCTGATCATAAACATTACTTGATTTCTGCTTCTTGGCACAGCCGGTCAAAGTAACTAATAAAGCTAGTACCAGAGGCAAAATAAAAATCTTAGTTGATTTTTTCATTTTAGCCACCTAGTTTTTCAGTAATAACCTTACTTAAAAATTGACGTGCACGTTCAGTCTTAGGATGTTTAAAGAATTCTTCTGGTTTTTCATCCTCTAAAATTCTACCTTGATCAAAGAAAATTAATCTGTCCCCAACTTCACGAGCAAATCCCATTTCGTGAGTTACAACAACCATTGTAATTCCTTGATCTGCTACGTATTTCATAACATCTAACACATCTTGAATCATTTCTGGGTCAAGAGCACTAGTTGGTTCATCAAACAAAATTGCCTTTGGTCTCATAGCTAATGAACGAGCAATTGCAACACGTTGCTTTTGTCCACCAGACAATTGTCTTGGATACATATTTGCCTTTTCTTCAAGACCAACTTTTTTTAGAAGATTCATGGCAATATCATTATTTTCCTTATCTGGTCTATGCAAAACAATCTTAGGAGCTAAAGTTATATTTTCAAGCACAGTGTGGTTGTCGTATAAGTTAAAATGTTGGAAAACCATTCCCACATTCTTACGAATTTTATTTAAATCCGTATGCTTATCTGCCAAATCATAGCCAGTAACCATCAAAGTACCAGAATTAATTCGCTCTAATCCATTCATTGTACGAATCAAAGTACTCTTACCAGAACCAGACGGGCCGATAATTGAAACAACTTGACCCTCTTCAATACTCAAATTAATATCCTTTAAAGCATGGAACTTACCATAGTACTTATTTACATGCTTAAAATCAATAATTGCAGCCATTGTGCTTCCCCTCTCTTTTTTACTCACTTTTCCATTCTACTCTAAAACTTCTTAAAATTAACTTCTGTAGTTATATCTGTCGCATACCCCTTTATTTCCTGATTGGAGTAAAGAAAAAAAGCCCTTCGCTCCTAATTTACTCAGGACGAAAGGCTTTTTTCCGCGGTACCACCTAAATTGTCTAATTAAAGACCAACTTGACTAGAGCACAACCATGCTCCAGCGGCTAGATAACGTACCGCTTACGGCTAAACTTACTCTCTTAAAAGATTTCGGCCAGCAGCATTATAAAAGTGTCTTTCAATAATCCAGGGTCTGCTAACTTTTCCACTACCGTTAACTCACTAAAAGAAATAGATTACCTACTTTTCTTTTTATCGCTTTTTAAATTTAAATGTTGATTACATTTAATAATATTTTTTCAAAAAAGGCAAGTAAAAATTTTATTTTTCACCTTCAGCCTCTTTAATATTAAAGCCCGGAATACCGCTAAACCACTTCTTTACCAAGGCATCATACGTCCCATCTTTTTTTAATTTTACTAGTGCACGATTAATTGCATTTTTCATTTGGATCTGTCCTTTATTGACAGCAATTCCATAGGGCTCCTTAGTATAGGTGCCCCCTACAAGTTTATAACCCTTGTTTTCTGTTGCAATTCCGGCAAGCAAACCATTATCAGTAGTCATGGCTTGACCTTGACCGGCTTTAAGCGCAGTAAATGCTTGACCATAATCATCAAATTCTAATACTTTAGCCTTAGGTGCAAATTTTTTAACATTGGCAACTGCTGTTGTACCTTTTACAGCTAATGCAGTTTTACCATTCATATCTTTAATGCTCTTGATTGTTGAATCATCTTTTACAAGAAGTGATTGTCCAGCATAAAAATATGGATCGCTAAAATCAATTTGCTTTTTGCGTTCTGGCGTAATCGTCATTGCCGCTAAAACTGCATCGATATTTCCATTTTTCAAAAGTGGAATTTTTGTTTTTGCAGTTGTTTGTACAAAGTTTGCCTTGGCATTTTTTCCTAGTATTTCTTTAGTTAAAGCATTTGCTAAATCAACTTCAAAACCCTCAATTTTCCCGGTTTTAATGCTCATCAAACCAAATAAACGGGTATCGGCCTTAACGCCCCAAGTAATTTCATTACTTTTTTTCACTTCTTGATAAACGTTACGAGTATTTTTTTGACATGCCGAAAGTAAAAAAACGCTAAATAAGACAATAAATAAAGAAAAGAATCGTAGCTTTCTCTTCACTTTTTAAACTTTCCCCCTAACCAAAATTAGAGGGAAAGCGTCCCTCTAATTTATTATTCAAAATTATTCAAATGCCATTTGATTTGTATACAAGCCATAGTAAAAACCACGCTTCTTAATTAATTCATCGTGATTTCCTTCTTCAATGACATTTCCATCTTTCAACACTACTATTTTATCTGAATTTAAGATAGTCTTCAAACGGTGAGCAATAACAAAACTGGTTCTGCCCGCGATAACTGCATCCATAGCTTTTTGGATCTTGGCCTCAGTAACGGTGTCTACATTAGAAGTAGCCTCATCCAAAATCAAAAATTCTGGGTTCGTTAAGATTGTTCGAGCAATTGAAATTAATTGCTTTTGACCAGTAGAAAAGACAGAATTTTCTTCAGAAACTTGAGTATCATATCCATCAGGTAGGGTCGTAATGAAGTCATGAATATTAGCTTCTTTTGCGGCCGCAATTACTTCATCTCGGCTCGCATCTGGCTTACCGTATTTAATATTATCCTCAACCGTTCCAGTAAATAGAACAGAATCTTGTAAAACAATACCAACATTATTTCTTAAAGATTCAAGTGTAATATCACGAACATCAACACCGTCAAAAGTTACTTTACCACTATTTACATCATAGAAACGATTAATTAGGTTCATAATCGTAGTTTTTCCTGAACCTGTTGGTCCAACTACAGCAACTGACTTGCCTTTATCGACATCAATTGAAACGCCGTGCAAGATCTCTTTATCAGCGTTATAGCCAAAATGAACGTTTTCTAATTTAACGCCCTTTTTGATTCCTTCAAGAACTTTTCCATCAGGTACCGTATTCTCCTCATCTTGTTCTTCCACTGTTGCCAATCTTCTAGCACCAGTTAAAGCAAGTTGTGTCATTGAATAAATAGAGGTGAGTTGTGTTAAGGGTTGGAAATATGTTTGTGAATATTCAACAAAGGCAACAATTAAGCCTAAACCAATTGCTTGACTGACTTGACCACTAACAATCAGCCATGCCCCTCCCCCAATTACAATAGCTAAATTTAGTAAAGAAATTCCTTGTAGTAAGGGGAAGAGCATCCCGGAATAAAATTGACCTTTGAACATAGCGCTACGAACATCGTTATTGTATTTTTTAAAGTTTTGAACAGATTCTTCTTGCAAGCCGTTAGTAATAATTACTTTTTCACCATTGATCTGTTCATTTACATAACCATTAAGATCACTAATTTTATCTTGTTGCTTATCTAAATAAACTCTCGCCTTCTTCATAATAACTACACTAATAATCAAAATGAATGGCGTTGTTGCTACCGTAAACAGAGCCATAGTTGGATTTACGATAAACATCATAATGATAGTCCCAATTAATAATGCACCTTGAGAAATAATTTCAAAAATTGCATTATTCAAGGCATTAAAAATATTATCTAAGTCTGAATTAAATAGAGATAACAGTTTTCCATCTTGATGAGTATCAAAGTAGCGAATTAACATTCTTTGAAACTTAGCAAATAAGTTTTCTCTCATATCATTAGTAGCATTTGCAGTGAATTTTGACATTACCATCCATGCAATAAAGGAGGCGATAATTCCTGCTGCATATACACCCACCATTGATCCTAAAGCCTGATAAAAGCTACTTAAATCATGAGTACGGCTAGCTACTTTATTAACCGCCTTAGTCAATTCTTGAACAGCATTTCCTAGAAAAAGAGGGCCAAGCACTTGACTCAAAGTCGAAATCAAAGATAAGACGATAACAATTGTAACGCCTTTCCAATAATTCTTTAAATACTTGGCAAAGTATTTTAATGCTTTTTTAGTATTACTCATCAATTTCACCTCTCTTTTCTTTAGCTTTTTGTGTGCGATAAATATCTTGATAAATTGGGGAAGTCTTCAGTAATTCTTCATGAGTTCCTTCAGCAACCAATTTTCCATCATCTAAAACTAAAATCTTGTCTGCATTCATCACTGATACTATCTTTTCAGCAATAATTACTGTTGTTGTATCTTTTAAATCATGCTCTAAAGCTTCTTGAACTAATTTTTCAGACTTAGCATCTAAGGCTGAAGTAGAGTCATCTAAAATCAAAATCGGTGGTTGACCAATAACACCACGAGCAATTGATAAACGTTGCTTTTGACCACCAGAGAAGTTAGCTGATCTTTCTTCAACTTCATGGTCAAATTGATCCGGGTATTGACCGACAAATTCCTGTGCTTGGGCAATTTCTGAAGCACGTTTCAATTCATAATCGGTCGCATCTTCTTTTCCTTGACGCAAGTTAGAGGCAATTGTTCCAGAGAATAAAATTGCTTTTTGTAAAACCATGGAAACAGTATTACGCAGCGATTTTTCACCAATTGTCTTTAAGTCTTTTCCACCAATTTTTATTGTTCCTTTAGTCGGATCATAAAGACGCGGAATAAGTTGAGCCAGCGTACTTTTACCAGATCCTGTTGCTCCAACAATACCAACCATTTCACCTGGTTTCACCTTAAATGAAATATTCTTTAAAGTTGGCTTATCTCCATCAGGATAAGTGAAAGAAACATCGTCAAATTCAATACTTCCCTTTTCTGGTCCAGTTGGTGCATTAGGATCAAACTTAACATCTGGTTCAGTATCAAGTACTTCTTTAATTCTTCGTAGAGAAACCATCCCACGAGTGAAGTTCATAATCACAAAACCACCAATTAAAATTGCAAAGAGCAAAGTTAAAATATAAGAAACATATGGTGATACAACTACAACATCAGTTGTAGTTAAATTAGCACTGCGTCCTACTAAAAAGACAACCAAAGCAATTACTAAATAAGCAATTAACATGAAAGCTGGCATAATAGTAGAAATACAGTAACCAATCTTAATATTTAATTCGTTTAAATCATCAGAAGTTTCGTTAAATCTCTTAATCTCATTTTCTCCCTGATTAAAAGATTTTACTACACGTACACCCTGTAAATTTTCTTTAACGCGAGTAGAAATTTTATCCATGTAGTGTTGGAATTTAGCAAAAAGTTTATTCATATTTTGAATAACAATGTATCCAACCCCCATCATTAAAGCTAACATTAATACAGGAGCCCACCAATATTGAGGAATGGTAATAATACTCAATACAAATGATCCAATTAAAATAATTGGCATTCTGAGTAATTGCATGAATAAGATCATCATCATATTCATAACTTGGTTCATATCATTAATTAAACGAACAACTAATGAACCACTAGAAAATTTTTCAATATTTCCAAAAGAAAAACTTTGAATCTTAGCATAAGTTTCTTCACGTAAATCTGAGGTTATTCCCTGGGCAATTTTTGCAGCATAATATACGTTAAAAATACCAGCAATAATTGCTAATAACCCGAGTACAACTAATCCAATTCCATCTCTTAAGACAACACTCTGGTTATCCGCCAAAATTGCTTTTTGGATATTTTCTAATAATCTTGGCTGCCATAAGGTTGCAAAAGCAGAAATTAGAATTGTAATAATCGCTAAAATTATTTCTTTACGATAATTTTTGAAGTGTGGCTTCAAAATTTGCATCTATTATTCTCCCTTCTTTCTTAAAAGCTCCCAAAAGGTATCACTCCACTCTTCATTTAGAGCCACTAACTGTTCCATCTTTTGTGCGCCCATCTTTTGTGCAATTTGCTTTTCAATTTCAAATAAAGGGGTCATTTTCTTTTTAGCATATTCTTTTCCGGAAGCAGTTAGTTGGCAATACTTAACCCTATTATCTTCTGGATCAATTGTCAGTTCTAGATAATCTTTTTCTAGTAAGCGGTGAATTCCTTTATTAATAGATTGTTTAGGTAAGTCGCTTAAGTTGACCAAATCTTTTTGCGTTAATCTTTGGCGCATTAATAATTCATACAAAATAACAGTTAAATAACTTGGCATTCCATGTTGTCTATCCCACTCTGCATAAGCTTTTCCGCCGCGAATAATCGCAAAATTCAACTTTTCTGTAGCCGTTAATTCCATAATTCACCTCACAAAAATAGTCTCTGTAGATACTAATTAATTAACTATATTAGTATCCACAGAGACTATTGTCAATAACTTTTTATTATTCTTTCCATAAAAAATCAATTAAAAGTTTATCAACTTCTTTGTTTTCATGTAATTTGCTATGCTGTGCATTCTTACCCTTAATTTCTACTTCACTGTATGATTTGGCACGGCCATTAATTAAATATTTATAACTTTGTGCTGAGGCTACAGAAACTGATCCGTCAGAATTTGAACCGTCCTCTTTATTACCATAGATATTTAAGACCTCAATTTGTCTCGGATAGTGTTTCCGTAAAGGTAATAATCGCTTAAAGCTATCACTATAAATATCAGGTTCACCTGTTTTCTTATTTTTGATCTTAGCCTTTTGGCCAGCTTCTTCACCAAGATAGCCATCGTAATGCCCTGCAATTGAAACTACTTTATTAATCTTAGGTAATTTTTTATTGTCATAGTTTTCATTAATGTAATTAGCAATCTGTAAATTTCCCATTGAATGACCAACTAAATTAATCTTTGCATAATGATATTTATTAGAGATTGCAGTTATTACATCTTTTACATATGATGTTTTTCCACTCTGATTATCTTCTAGATTAACTTTGATAATTGGATTTTTTGCATTTTTTGGGATCGTGCCTTTAAGTTTAACAGTACCATTTTTACTTACATCCGCTTGAATAATTGTATTACTTACGCCGGCCTTTTTTGCAGCATTCACCATTTGGGTCTCCGCATTCGCACTTGACCCCCAACCATGAAAGAAAAATGTGGGAATTGTTTTAGTATTGGTTAAAGATACAGTAACCCTTTTAGCAGGAACATTTTGAATCTTTTGACTACATCCTGTTAACAAAAATAAAAATACGGCAATAAAAAAACTAGCAAGATAAATCTTTTTCTTCTTCATAATTATTTCCTCTTACACTTACTTTTCTCTAGTATACAAGGACAATTATTAATTGAAAAATATTTATTCTTACTAGTTTCCTATCGTTAAAAGCTATATTTAGTTCCTTTTAGCTTCTTTTGTTAACGTTTTTAAGCCTGGTAAAGTAATCATCACAACAAAGCTAAGTAGGTATAAAGCTGATAAAAAGCCCATTACTACGCCTAAGTTATATTTATCCATTAAAATACCTATTACTACTGATGAAAATCCACCGATTGCTCTACCGACATTGACGATAATATTATTAGCACTCGAGCGAATTTCTGTTGGATATAATCTACTGATTACAGCGCCATAGCCACCAAACATCCCATTTGAGAAAAAGCCAACTACAGCTCCAATAATCAAAAGCATGGTCATATTTTGGGCCAAACTTAATGTATAAACCATTAAAGCTGAACCAATTAAGAAAATTGCAAAGGCTCTTCTCGGGCCAAAGTAGTCAAAAACTGAGCCAAATGTCATCATACCAATGCTCATTCCAATAATCGTAGAAATCATCCAAAGACTAGAATTTGAAACATTTAAATTCAATTGCTTTTGCACAATTGTGGGAAGCCAGTTCATTAAACCAAAGTATCCGGCAATTTGAACTGTCATCATAATAATTAGACCCACGGTTTGCCAAGCAAGATGTGGTGTTGAAAACATTTTTTTAGCGACATCCGATAATAAGGAATTACTTTCACTAGCTTGAGCCTTAAGAAATTGCTCACTTTCATGGACGTGTTTTCTAATGAAGATGGTTAAAATTACTGGAAGAATCCCTACTAAAAATAGCATATGCCAACCTGCTGCTGGAATAATCCAAGCTGCAATTAAAGCCGCTAAAATTGCTCCAATTTGGCCACCAATCGCTGCTACTGAGGTCATTTTACCAATTTGTTCTTTATGAAAGTTCTCAGCAATTAAAGCAATTCCAACACCATATTCTCCACCTGCTCCAATTCCTGCTAAAAACCGAAGGGCATAGATAAGATAAATATTATTGGCAAAGGCCATCAAAGCTGTCGCAATCGCAAAAATAATTACTGTATGGCTAAAGGTTTTAACTCGACCAATCTTATCACCTAAAATTCCAAAGGCGATTCCACCAACTAACATTCCTAAATTAGTAATCGTTGAAATAAAACCAGCCTCCCCACCTGACAAGTGAAGATCAGCAATCATCGAACTCATTGCAAACGATAAAAAAAGCACATCCATATTCTCAAGCGCAAAACCTGATGAAGTAGATGCAATAACCCACTTCTGATTTTTGCTTAGAGTATGTCTGTGCTTAACCATTGTATCCATATTAAATTCCTCCAAAACGAATGCTCTCTGTCATTCAATTATTTCTTCAGAACTTATTCTACTCGTTTTTTTATGATTTACAATCCTAGATTATAAGTCTGGGTCTCTTCTAAAGTGCAATGGTGATTTCTTTATTTGCTTTGTGATTAACTTACCAATTAATTCTTGGTAGTCTTTAACTGCTGTATGAGCTAAGTCTTTGTTTGCTTTATTAATTAAGTCTAACTTCTTTGCAGGATCTTTTTCTTTATCAACTTTGACATCATATTCTGCCCGCATTTGACTTAATTTTTGTTGTGTAGCATTTTTAGCTTGATACAATTGCAAACCATAGTCTTTCCATGAACGATCAGCTAAGACTTGTGCTTCCTTGTAGATCCAATATGCTGAGTTTGAAGCATACTTATCTTTGCCGTGTCTATAGAAGCTTGGCACTACGCTACCTTGTGGATAGAATGGAACATATACATTTTGACAAGTAATGCCTAATGATAACCAGTGAATCCAATCCTTGCCTTTAAGTTGTAGTAAGTGTGACTCCTCAGTAAAGTCAACACTAATTGGACGATATACAGCTGTATCTTTATTAACAGGATTTGCTACATCATATTTAGTTCCATCGTAGTGATCTCTTAAAACTCTTTGAGCATCAGTTATTGAAATTGGATGGTCTGCCTTTTGAATAAATGGAATATCAAAGCTGCTTGGTTCTTGCTTAATAGAAGGACTTAAGATTCTTTGACCAGTCCAAACACGAGCAGTGTTATATGTTAAATCTAATAGGTTATGTGTACCAAAAATACGACGCCAATTAAATGGCTTATTATTTGGCCATAAATTATGTTCTTCAACAAATTTTTGTAAACCAGGAGCAGTAATAAAGTTATCAGAGTCATTAAAATCAATTTCTTGAATTGCTAATTCATTAGCAGCTACAGCATAGCAATCATCTGGAATACGTTGTGCTACCCAGTAGTGAGCAGTACCAATTTCGAAGTACCAAGCTTCTTTAGGATCGGCAAATAAAATACCATCTGATTCACCTGCAGTATGATCTTTAATAATCTTAGCAAAGCGAGCAATAGCTTCACGTGCTGTCTTTACATAAGGCAAAATACAAGTTACCATTGCTTCTTCAATGATACCGGTCTTCTTAAATGGATCAAAAGATTGAACTTGGTCATTAGCATAAGTAGTTTCAGTAGCACTCATTGCTACACCAAATTGGTTAATTCCGGATTCCTCATAAACACCCTTCTTGTCACTCCAGTTTGGAGTTGAAGAATAAGCATATCTATGAGTTGGTAAATCCATTTCAAACTTATTCAAGTTAGACTTAAAGTGATTATTAGGAATATCCTTTTCTTCATGAAAAGCTAAATGCTTAGCACAGTTTGGCTTATCATCTTCATTACGTCCAATGATAATGCTGCCATCTGTAGTAGCATTTTTCCCAATTAGAATTGATGTACATGCACTGTGATTACTTTCAATCATTATATATCACACTTTCATTTAAATAACCTTTCTTATTCATTTTTCATTGTATTACCTTAGGCGCAAAAATTTTACTAAAACGCATTTTCAAAAGTGTGAGCTAATGCTTTTATAAAAAAATAAGGAAAGATTCGAATTACCCATCAAATCTTTCCTTATTAAATATTAAATTATGTTTGTTTTATTCAGCATCTGCCATTAAGTTATGAATTTTCTTAGTAAAGAAAAACATCACTACACCAAACAGTACACTAACAATTCCAACTGCTAAAAAGTATGCCACTTCAGTTTTACTTGAGTAGTATTTAACAATTTGGGAGTTGATAGCTTGACCAGTGGCATCTGCTAAGAACCAAAGACTCATCATTTGTGAACGGAAATCTTTTGGTGCTAAACGTGTAGTTACAGATAAGCCAATTGGAGAAATAAGCATTTCGGCAATTTCAACAATAAACCAAGAGCCAACTAACCAAAATGGACTAACTCGTCCGTTTGTTCCATAAAGCATTCCTGGAAGGGCCATCCACATATATGAAAGACCAGCAAAGACCAAACCAGCAGCAAATTTACCAGCAGCACTTGGTTGTTTCTTCCAGTTATCCCATAACCATACAAAGAACGGAGTCAAAATCATGATAAATACTGGGTTCAAAGTTTGGAAGTTAGCAGCGGTAAAGTGCCATCCTCCGATGTGAAGTACTGTTCTTTGGGCAGCAAATAGAGCTAAAACTACAGAACCAGATTCTTCAATTCCCCAGAAAATAGAAGCTGCAATAAATAATGGAATGTAAGCCCAAACTTTTGAGCGTTCCTCTTTTGTAACTTTAGGGCTTCTAAGCATTAAAACAAAGTAATAAATTGGTAAGGCAATAGCAACAATAGTAATTAAAGTAATAATATTATCAATATTTAATTGACCAAAAGCAGCCATTAAACCTAATACTACTGCTAAAGCTAAAACTCCTAAACCGATTCTCTTTAAGACTTTGTTACGAGTTTCTGGATCGATTGGATCTGTTGGGTGCATCCCATCCTCAGAGAGATACTTTCTACCACCCCAAACATACTGTACTAAACCAAAGAACATTCCAACTGCTGCCAAAGAGAAACCAGCATGGAAGTTAAAATGATTTCCAAATAAATTAAGGCCAAAACCTTCACTTGCCCAAGGAACTAACCATGGAGCAAGTGCTGATCCTAAGTTAATACCAAACACAAAGATACTGAAACCAGCATCACGTCTGCGATCATCTAATGAGTATAAGCCACCAACCATATCAGAAACATTAGGCTTAAGTAAACCTGTTCCGACCACAATAAATGCAATCGAAATATATAAACCTAACTCTGCCATTGGTAGGGCTAAAATAATGTGTCCAATCATAATAAGGACACCACCAAAGAAGACAGTACTACGTGCTCCCCAAATTCTGTCTGCTAGCCATCCACCAGCTACCGTAGAAAGATAAACAAGTGAACCGTAGATAGACATGATTGAAGCAGCAGTGGTTTCATTCATCCCTAATCCGCCACGTTCTACGGCATAATACATGTAGAAGAGTAAAATAGCACGCATACCATAGTAACTAAATCTCTCCCACATTTCAGTGAAGAACAAGGTGGACAAACCACGAGGTTGTCCAAAGAAAGTCTTCTCTGTTGTTGAATTATTCATTAAAAACTATCCTTTCTGTTCACTGTGTTTGTTACACAGAAAGGTTTATTTTATACCTATTTATAATAAGTAGTCAAATTGGTATAGTCCTTTATATTAAAATAAGCATTCATTTTTATTCTGAATGCTTACTTTAATATTTATCTAGATAATGTATAAACTTTACTTTCAAATGGCTTTAAGCTAACGATTCCCTTATCTTTCACATCTTCAAGTAAATTAACTAATTCACAACTCAATTCAATTTTTTCTTCTTTATCAGAAAAATTCTGAACAAACCAATATTTTTCTGATTTATTTTCACGTATTTGAATTGAAACTCTATCATTAAATTTTGTAATTGGAATTTCAGGAACTAATTCACTAGCTATTTTTTCATAAAACTTTTCTAAGAAAGAATAATCAGTACGACAAGCAAGGTAATAGCCTTTGCCAGCTCCGTAGGAATGCTCAACAATAGCAGGTGTATCTTGATAAAAATCTGTACTGTATGTAGCCAAAACTTTTCCCGTGCAGTTAATTAACGTTTCACAATAATCGTGCACAGGATATTCTTTTCCTTCAAAATTAATTAAATTCGATTGCCCAGGATATAAAACATCAGTTTCAAGAGGCTCAAGTCCGTAAATTTCTTGTAGTTCTTTTGGCCATTCATTCATATAGGCAAGATCATTTTCATCAACAACTCCGCTAATATAAGTGCCGACTATCTTACCACCATTCTTAACATAATTATCTATTTTTTCTAAATAGGACTTACTCATTAAAAAGTGCATTGGATCAATCAATAAGTCGTATTGTGAAAAATCATCTTCAGAACTAACAAAATCAACTGGAATATCATGTTCATAAAAATAACGATAATGCTTTTGAATTGTTTGCCAGATATTTTTATTCACGCTATAACTTTCTGCGTCTTGCAGTGCCCAGTAACTGTCATAGCTAAAGACAATTGCGACTTTTGCTTTTGCATAATTTGTTGCTACAATTGGGCTAATTTTTTCCAAGTCTTTACCAACCTTAGTTACGTCTTTAAATGCACGCGTTTTTTCAGGATGACGATGCTCAATTACAGCCCCATGAAACATTTCTGATGATCCTCGTGAGGCTCTAAGTTGGAAATATAATACTCCTTGGCTACCATGTGCAACATCCTGTAGACTAGCCAATTCATGCATTCCAGGTCTTTTTGCACGATCAAAGTTATGCCAATTAACACGTGACGGAGGATTTTCCATCACTAGAAAATTCTGATGTTTCAAACTTCTAAAGAAATCATGAATTAATCCAACATTTCGTCCAAGTTCTTCAGTAGTTTGACTGTCGTTACCCCAAGCAGGATAAGAATCCCAAGAGATAAAATCCAAATGACGCGCTACCTTTTGATAATCAAAGCCAGCAAATGGATCCATCAACGGATTTCCAGCCATCATATTCGTAGTTACAGGAATATTAGGAGTGATCTTTTTTAAGGGTGCTGTTTCATTATCAATAAATGAAATTGTCTGGTCAGTAATAAATCTCTTCCAGTCTAAGTTCATCCCTTTATTACCCATTTCACTTAAAGGACTAGGCGGATTAACTTGACTCCAGTCATTATAAGTATGACTCCAAAAAGTGTTCCACCAGGCATGATTTAAAGTAGCTAGATCGCCATACTTATTTTTCAGCCATTTTCTAAAAGCATCTTTACATAAATCGCAGTAGCATTCACCTGAATATTCATTAGAAATATGCCAAAGCACCAAACTTTTCCTTTGACCAAAATGTTCTGCCAGTTTTGTGTTAATCTCATAAACTTTTTTTCGATAAATAGGTGAAGTTAAACAATGATTATGTCGTCCACCAAAGCCACGTTTATTTCCCCGGTTATCTGTTCTAAGAACTTCTGGATACTTTTGAGCAAGCCAGGCTGGTCGTGCTCCACTTGGCGTAGCTAAAATTACATGACCATTCATTTCCTCTACTCGATCAAAAATCTCATCTAACCAAGAAAAATCATAATTTCCTTCTTGCGTTTCTAATTTTGCCCAAGAAAAAATCCCAACAGTTACGGTGTTAATCCTCGCTTGCTTAAAGAGAGCAAAATCTTGATTAATTACATCGGCCTCATCCCACCATTGTTCTGGATTATAATCGCCACCATGCAAAAATTGGTTAATATCTAAGATGCGCTTCATGATTCTATTCCTTGTTTCTTTCTATTCTGTAATTCAGAAAACGTAGCTCTCCTTTAAAATAATCATATCGCTTTTTTAAACTTCAATTCGTCCATTTTTTGTATTTAGTTCTTTTACTTTTTTATCTGCATCATAAATTCTCAAAGTAAATTCTTTTACGACATCGCTATCGACAATAATCTTTCCGTTTTTCTTTTCTACATCAATAGTTCCAATTTTTTCACCATAACTATCAGTAATTATTGTAGAAATTTTTCCATCTTTTAATTCATAAATATTAACAATTGGTTCATCTGTAAAATCGTACATTGTCTTATCATTATGCTTACCAGTAACAATAATTGAGTTTGGGCGAGCTAAAAGTGGCAAAGTAAAATCATCAAATTTTTCCCTATACCATTTTCCACCCTCATAGCTCTTATTATTTAAAATATTAATCCATTTACCGTCAGACTCAGGAACATAGAAAGTAGCGATTCCTTGCTCATTAAAAATCGGAGCAACTAATAAATTATCACCTAACATATACTGCATATCTAAGTCCTCACAGCCCGGATCATCAGGGAATTCTAAAACCATCGATCTTAAAATTGGAACACCATGATAATGAGCCTCATTAGACATAGCCATTAGATATGGCAATAGCTGCAATTTTAGGTGCGTAAATTTTCTTGTATTTTCAACTGATTTTTCTCCGTATAGCCAAGGAACTTTATAAGTGGTTGATCCATGATAGCGTGAATGTGAACTTAATAATCCAAATTGTGTCCAGCGACGATACAGATCTGGTGTAGCGCTAGCTTCAAAGCCTGAAATATCATGAGACCAATATCCAAACCCACTCATTCCAAACGATAAGCCACTACGTAACGTTTCAGCCATCGAAGGATAATTGGAGGACGAGTCTCCACCCCAGTGAACTGGATAACATTGACTTCCTACTGTGGCTGATCTTGCAAAAACTAGTGCCTCTTTTTTACCTTTTATTTCAGCAATTGCTTCGGTTACGATTTTATTATAGAGAAGCGTGTAATAATTGTGCATTTTCTTAGGATCAGAGCCATCAAAAAACTTCACATCACTACTTGGAATTCGTTCTCCAAAATCAGTTTTGAAGACATCCACACCTTGTCTAAGTAGTTTCTTTAAGTATCCTTGATACCATTTAACTGCTTTCGGATTTGTAAAGTCGACAATCGCCATTCCTGCTTGCCACTTGTCCCATTGCCAAACATCTCCATTTGTCCGCTTAATAAAGTAGCCATTTTCCATCCCTTCTTTAAATAAACGAGATTTTTGAGCGATATATGAATTAATCCAAACACATACTTTAATACCACGTGCATGAATCTTTTTAAGCAAGCTCGCTGGATCTGGGAAAACATCAGGATCCCATTCAAAGTTGCACCATTCTGTTGGTTTCATCCAGCAACAATCAAAATGAAAAACAGATAATGGGATTTTTCTTTCAATCATCCCATCAATAAAGCTCATAACTGTTTTTTCATCATATTTTGTTGTAAATGATGTGGTTAACCAAAGTCCATAGCTCCAAGCTGGTAGCAAAGGCGGCCGGCCTGTTAAAGCAGTATAGTGATCTAAGACCTCTTTATTATTGTTTCCACCAATAAAATAGTAAGACAAAATTTGGTCAGGGACAGAAAATTCAACTCGATCTACTTGCTGAGAAGCAATTTCATAAGAAACCTTTTCACTTGAGTCAACAAAAACTCCATACTGTCGATTAGAGAGATAGAGGGGAATATTCTTATACGACTGCATAGTCTCAGTACCACCATCAGCATTCCACATTTCTATCTCTTGACCATTTTTAACAAAATTAGAGAAACGCTCGCCTAAACCATAAATTTTTTCACCTGGTTCAAGCACAAAAGAATTCGACATATGAACATTTTTATCCGGATCAAAAATTCTAGCTATTGAGCGAGGAGCAATTTCAGTTTTTAATTCATTTTCATAGTAATATTTAAAAAGAATTTGACTCCCCTTAGATATTTCTAATCTTGTTTTGCCAGATCTAATAACAAATTTGTCGTCTGTTTCTATTATTTCCGAGGAAATATTTTTATCATAGTTTAATTTGAAGTTAGGGCCATGATCTACATGCCCACGATAATTAATAATTTTGGTGTTAATAATATTTTCTCTTGGAGATGAAACTTCTAAAGTTATCATTCCATCGTCTAAAGTCATTCCCGGGTCTGTTATTTCTTTAAATGGGACCCAAAGGGTTAATTGATTATTTTCAATCCTGCTATCATATATGCTTTGCGCATAATCAATTGAAAAACCATCTTTAACTAGCCAATTTCCATTCAAATATTTCATTTTTGTTCTCCATGCTTCAACAAGCTAAGATCATTTCCATTAGTCGCTATAATATTCTTGTACCAGGTATAACTCTTTTTCGGTATTCTCTTTAAAGTACCTTTTTGTTCATCATTTTGGTCAATGTATACAAAGCCATAACGCTTTGAATATCCATTTAACCAACTAAGTAAGTCAGTAAATGACCAAGCACAATACCCAATTAAATCAACTCCGTCACTAATTGCTTCTTTCATTGCCAAAACATGATCTGCTAAGTAATCAATTCGGTATTGGTCATTAATTTTTCCATTCTCAACAATATCTTTTGCACCGAGTCCATTTTCGGTGATCATGATCGGTAGTTGATATTTTTCATATACTTGTCTTAGAGCAATCCGCAAACCGGTTGGATCAATTTCCCATCCCCAATTTGTTTTATTAACATAATCATTTTCTACACTATTAAACATTGGAACTTCAGGATTTTTAGCTTGATCCCCTTTAGGTTGCATCAAATATGGGTCAACTTTATTAAATTGTTTTTCTTTATCATTAGTTGCCGGTTTTTGCAATCGATTCTCTTGAACCGTTCCTCCATGATAATAATTTATACCTAAAAAGTCAGGATGTGCCGCATCATTCTCTAAGATAGCCTTATCTTTTTTAGTGATCTCAGGCATTAAATTCAAATTTTTTAGTTGTTTTTTTATAAAGAATGGATACTTTCCACGACAATAAACATCTAACCACCAGTTATTATTAAAATCATCAGCATTTAAGGCCGCTAAGACATCTTCGGGACTATTAGTTTTGGGATAAACCGGACCATAACCAAAACTTGGTCCAATTTTTCCAGCTGGAACCATCTTATGAAATTCAGTAATTGCTAGTGCATTCGCTAAATTAATATAGTGATTTGCTTGAAACATTGTCTTGATATTCTGTTTCTTTGGTGGATGTGTTCCCCATCGATAGCCCATTGACGTGAATACATTTTGTTCATTTATAGTTATCCAATACTTAACTTTCTCTCCAAATTCTGAAAAGAGAATTTTTGCATAATTAACAAATGCTTCAATTGTCTTTCTAGATTCCCATCCGCCGTATTTTTCTTGGAGTGCTAACGGTAAATCCCAATGGTAGATTGTAAGAATTGGTTCTATCTTATTTTTACGTAACTCATTAATTAAATCACGATAAAAATTTATTCCCGCTTGGTTAACTTTACCTTCACCAGCTGGCAAAATTCTACTCCAAGAAACAGAAAAACGATATGCTTTTAACCCCTGTTTAGCCATTAATTCAACGTCTTCTTTATAACGATGATAGTGATCTACTGCAACATCCCCGTTGGTTCCTTTAAAGGTATTACCCGCTTGGTGTGCATATTTATCCCAAATGGATAATCCTTTGCCATCTTCTTTAGCTCCACCTTCGATTTGATAAGCTGCAGAACTTGCTCCCCACAAAAAATCTGTAGGAAATTCGTCTAATTGTTTATGATACATTTTTCTTACTTCCTATATATGCCCAGTAGGCTCCATATAAACTTGCATCATTATAAAAACGACAAGATTGAATTTCTGTCTCAAAATCGGACCAATTTGGTATCTGCATCAGTCTATTTTTAATAATCGGAATTAATTCATTATTTTGACTTAATGCTCCACCAATCAAAAATCGTTGCGGATTCAAAGTACAAGCTAAATTAAAAATACATATCGCAACATAAGTTGCCCATTTTTCAATCACTTCTCGAACTTTAGGATTATCAAGTTCAGCCATAATTTGATACTCTTCGATTAATTCACTAGGAATTCCTCGCATAGTTGCGTAATCATTTATTAAAGCCGAAGTAGAGGCTAGCTCGTGAGCTGTCATAAATTGCCGCGCCGAATAGTCGGTAATCATCATTCCAAACTCCCCAGCAGAATAACCAGATCCTCGTAGTAACTTATCGTTAACAAAGATTGCCCCGCCTACGCCATGTCCTAATGTAATTACTACAAAATCCTCAACATCTTGTGCGTTTCCGTTTAATTTTTCAGCAATTGCAGCACAATTTGTATTATTTTCGATAAAAATTTCAATCTCTTTATTAATATATTGATGTAAATCTTTACTAATATTATGTCCATCTAAAAATCTTAAGGAACCTGCACGAATAGCAACTTTATCTTTTACATTGATAAAACCAGGAAAACTAATACTAATTGCCTTAATTTCCATGTCACTTTCATCTACCAAATCAGCAATTGATTTATAAAAATCTTCAGCTGATTGTCTTGGAACCTGATATTGGCCTTTCTCGGTAAGATTTCCTTTGTCATCAAAGAAACCATAGCGAATAAACTTTTGACCAATATCCATTGTTAAGATTGCCATGATGCTTTCTCCTTTTTCGAGTTAGTTAATTATCTTTACTTACGTTACAAGTAAAGCATAAACTAATTATTAAATAATGTAAACACTTTCATACAATAAAACTTGTATAATAATAAATATATCTATAAAGGAGCTGAGACTATGTTCATCAATAAACATACAATGCGCTTAAATAATGAACGCTCTGTCATCAGACATGTCATCAATTATGGACCAATATCTAGAAGTAAAATATCTCGTGATCTTTCAATCAACAAAGTAACTATTTCAAGTATTCTTGAGGATCTCCTATCACAGCAATATGTTGTAGAAATTGGTGAAGGAGAAAGTACCAAGAACGGTGGTCGTAAACCTAAATTAATTGAATTTAATAAAAATTTTGGCTACTTTATTAATATTGAAATTGGCAAAAATTATATAAATATTATGTCTACATGGGCCAACGGACAAATCGCACGATTTGAAGAAATATCAACTATTGATAAAAGTGATGAGCAGATTTGCCAGATAATTAACAAAAAGATAAATAATTTTGCTTTAAAGAGTACAGTTCATAGTCTTCTTGGCATCTCGCTTGCCGTTCATCATCGAGTTTTCAATAATATTTCTCAAAAACCAATTCTTAAAGATATTGATCTACCTAGAATTTTAAAAAAGGATTTTGAGGTTCCTGTCATTCTATTAAATAGCGCTAATGCAGCAGCAATTTTTCAAAGAGATTTTTCATCAAATAATGAAATTAAGAATTTAATTTCACTCACAATTAACGAAACTATTGATGCTGGTATTATAATTGATGAAAACCTCTACCTTGGTAATCAAGCAGCTGCTGGCAATATTGCAGAGATGAAATTTTTACTATCAACTGATGATAAAATAGTCCAAATTAATCCAATTAAATATTGTTCTCAAGATGCAATTCTAAAAGAAGTATATAAAGATAAAGGATTAAGTAATCTTTCTTTACAGCAACTGTCAAAATTATATGTTCAAGGGAATCCGAGAGTAGTAGCTTCTATAGAGCAATTTGTAACAGGACTTTCTCTTGTTCTTAATAATTTAATTGCTAGTTATGCCCCTCAAATTATTTTTCTTGATTCAACCCTCATTGAAAATCTTCCACTCTTGTTAATCCAATTGCGAAATAATTTACCAATTTTACAAAATACAGGTACAAAACTAGAAATATCTCGACAATCTACCTTTGCACCTTTGCTTGGGAGTTATTCCTTTTTAATGAGACAAGTTTTCCATTTAGGCACAAAACGCTTACGTCTAATCCCTTAGGCATAAGCGTTTTTTTATAATTTTAGTAATATTTCTTGACATTCTTGGAGAAAGGGCTTACATTTTAGATGGTTAGTTAATTAACTTTACTTACTTAAATGATTAGTGATTATTATTTTGGAGGTCTCACTCATGCAAAACAGTAAGTTTATGACTCTTGTCAGGTCAAAAGTTCTGCCGGCTTTAGGAAAATTCGGCAATAATAAATATATGATCGTCCTTAGAGATGGGATGATTATTTCTGTACCATTTACAATTTTTGGCTCAATCTTTATGATTATCGCCAATCTCCCTATCACTGGCTGGAACAATATTATTAAGCCCTATCTCCCAATCTTAAATGCGCCAATTAATATGACTACTGGTATGATCGGGTTAATCGTGGCAATTGGTATTTCGTATACGTTAGCTCGTGAAAATAAAATTGATAAGTTATCTGCTTCAGTTATTGGCGCAATTGCCTTTATTATTTGTGAATTAAACGACAAAATGGTCCTAGATCCTGCAAATTTGGGTTCCACTAGTATGTTTACGGCAATTGTAATTGCTCTACTGTCTGGAACAATCTACGATTTCTTCATCAAACATAAAATTGTAATTAAACTTCCCGATTCTGTTCCACCAGCAGTTGCTAGTTCCTTTGTTTCTTTAATTCCTGCAATTGTTATCCTAGGCTTAGCATGGGTTTTAAGATGTTTACTCCACCTAGACATTAATGCCTTTATTACTTGGATCTTTTCACCACTTACTGCTGGTTTGGGCAGCTTCTGGGGAATGGAAATTTTACTATTCTTTACTTTATTTGCTTGGACAATTGGTATTCACGGAAACAACACTGTTGGTGCTATTTCTGGTCCTGTTTACGGTGCCTTTTTAATGGACAATATGCATAAAGCTATGAACGGTGCTGCAGCTACTCATATTACTGCCGATGGATTTTTAAACTTTGGTATGAATATGGGTGGTACCGGTGCAATTCTAGGCTTAGTTATTTGTATGATGTTTGCAAAAAGTAAACGTTATAAGCAACTAGCACATTTGGGTTTTGTTCCATGTATTTTCCAAATTTCTGAACCAATTATGTTTGGTATGCCAGTTGTTTTAAACCCAATGTTATCTATCCCATTTATCTTAGTTCCAATGATTCTACAAGGAATTTCATACTTCTTAATTAAATTTGGCGTTATTCACATGGTTATTGCTAGTGTTCCTTGGACTACTCCTATTTTCTTAAACGGTTTCTTAATTACCGGTGGTGATTGGAAAGCAGTTGTTTGGCAAGCAATTTGTTTAGCTTTTGCTGTTGTTTGTTATTGGCCATTCTTCAAAGCTTTAGATAGACAAGCTCTTAAAGCTGAAAATGGTAGTGAAGAAACCAGTAAATCAAAAGAAAGTATAGTAGGTGATGCGGCTAAAGATTAAAGTTATATTTTTAAATTAAATGTATGCAAAAACAGCTGATGTAAAAGTCAGCTGTTTTATTATTACTTATATATGATATTGGAATAAAAGTACTAGATATTTGTTCTGTTTCTCTTCTTAGTGTTATTTTTAACATGAAAGTGCACTTTTAAATATTATTAACTGTTTTTCATAAATATTGAGGTAGAAATTATGAAAAAGAATATTCAATATAATGTAGGTCAATGGTTACCCAGTGATCAAGAATTCTACAATAAATGGCTAAAAAAGGTTTTAAAAGAAGCGGAAAGTGAAGAAAATCAAAAATTACTTCCTCCAGTTCAAGCTTTAAAGAATTTAATTGAATCTGATCGGTATTTATACAATGTTACGCAGATGATGTTTGATGAAATTCCTGAAAAGTATGTTGATACTCCAATGGGAACTCCACAAGTTCGAAATTACAAACAAATGTTATTAATGCTCAACCGAATTATTCAAAGAGCTCCAGAATTCAACACAACTGGATTAGTCGGTACACCAATTAATGCAATTTTAGACTATCCTATGGCCACTAAAGCCGGTTATGTATTCTTTATGAATCCAAAAATCAATGAAAAGCTTAGAGATATTTTGAATTATTGGGGTAAATTTCTACAAACGCCAGACTCAACATATGTTCTTAACACATCTAAAAATGGTTGGTTAAGTGACTATGCATTAAATGAAATGGCTAAAGTAGCTGATGGTGATAAATTTACAACTATTTTCAAATGCGCTTCTGAAGATCGTGAAAAGCATCTAGGTTTTACCTCTTGGGACAACTTCTTTACTCGTTTATTTAATCCTGGTATTCGCCCTGTTCAAGATCCTGATGATCCTGATTCTATTGCTAATGCCTGTGAATCAGCTCCATTTAGAATTGCGCATGATTTACCAATGAAAGCAAAATTCTGGATTAAAGGACAACCTTATTCTCTAATGGATCTATTACACAACGATCCCTGGACATCAAAATTTGAAGGCGGAACTTTATATCAAGCCTTCTTAAGTGCCTTAAGTTACCACAGATGGAACAGTCCAGTTAGTGGTACTATCGTAAAAGCTTATAATTTACCAGGATCATATTACTCCGAAAGTCTATACCAAGGTTTTGCAAATGAACGTGGTGCTGACCCAGTTGCAGCAAATGACTCTCAGGCCTTTTTAACTGCTACTGCCACTCGTGCTGTTATTTTTATTAAAGCCGATAACCCTAAGATTGGCTTAATGTGTTTTGTAGCTGTTGGTATGTCTGAAGTTTCAAGTGATGAAATTACGGTTAGAGTTGGTCAACATGTTAATAAAGGTGATCAACTAGGGATGTTCCACTTTGGCGGTTCAACTCACGTTCTTTTATTTAGACCAGAAACAAAGGTTGAATTTAATTTACATGATCAAGAACCTGGTTTAGGTAGTTCAAACATTAAAGTTCGCGAAGAAATAGCACGTGTTAAATAAGCTATTATTTTAATTAAAAGAAAGAAGATCTCAAAATGACTAAAGCTAAAAGTCATAAAATTGGTCTCTTTGGTCTAATAGCTATGGTAGTCGGCGCTATGATTGGTGGCGGGATTTTTGATATTCCTCAAAATATGGCCGCTTCATCCTCTCTTGGTGCTGTTCTCATAGCGTGGGTTTTAACCGGTATTGGTATGTTTGGACTTGCCTTTACTTTTAAAATTCTTGCCGAAGAAAGACCAGATTTGAGTATTGGTATTTATTCCTATGCACGAGCTGGATTTGGTAAATATGTTGGTTTTAATTCAGCATGGGGCTATTGGATTGAAGCAATTACGGGAAATGTTGCTTATGCAGTTATGCTTAATGACTCATTTGGGCGTTACTTTCCAATTTTATTAAAACACCAATGGCCAACAGTTGTATTTGGAATTGTTTTAATTTGGATTTATAACTTTTTAGTTCTTAATGGTGTTAAAGAAGCAACCTTTCTTAATACTATTACTGTTATTATCAAGTTTATCAGCTTGGCTATTATTTTAATTTGTATGTTGATCTTCTTCCGTTTTCCTACATTTTTCTGGGGATTCTGGGGACAAGGATTGCATCTAGGAAACTTTATCTCACAAATTAAGGCTCCAATGCTTGTAACTTTATGGTGCTTTATCGGTATTGAAGGTGCGGTAGTTATTTCTAACCATGCAAAAAATCCAAAAGATGTTGGTAAAGCCACAGTACTAGGATATTTAACCTCACTTATCGCTTATGTTCTAATCAGTATTGTTGCTTATGGTATTTATCATCAACCAACTCTTTCTAAATTAACTGACCCATCAACAGCTTACTTAATGAAAAATTTACTTGGTCCTTGGTTTATAGACTTTGTAACTATCTCTGTAATTATTTCTGTTGGTGGATCATGGGTTGCTTGGACTGTTATGATGGCACAACTTCCATACGCAGCCGCAAAGGGACATGTTTTGCCAAAATTCTTTGCTCATGAAAATAAGAAAAAAGTACCTAGTGTATCTTTGTATATTTCAAGTATTTTAATGTCCTTATTTATGATCTTAGTGGTAACAGCCAATAACGTATATCTTGCATGTATTGATATTACTGGGGTAATAATTTTACCGTGTTATCTATTAAGTTCAATGTATCTTTGGAAAATTGCACAAAAACGAGAAATTTTTGCTAATGATTCTCACAAGCGTAATAAGAGCCTATTCATAGGAATTTTATCCACCATTTATTGTTTATGGCTCCTATATGCAGCTGGGCTTAACTACTTATTAATTTCAACTATTATTTATGCCGTAGGTATTATCTTCTACTACTTTGCAAGAAAAGAATATGACAAAGACGGTACTCCTTTATTTAACAAATGGGAGTTGGCATTAGCTATTATTATTTGTGTTTTAGCAATTGTCTCTATTTATCTTCTTATTACAAAAAAGATTTCATTATAGTTATTAATATTAAAAAGAGTGTTAAAAATGAAAAAAGATGTAAAATTTAACGTTGGACAATGGTTACCTAGTGACCAAGAATTTTACAATACTTGGTTAAAAAAAGTATTGAAAGAAGCCGAAGCTGAACAAGATCAAACTCTTTTACCACCTGTTCAAGCTCTAAAAGATTTAATTGAATCTGACCGCTATCTTTGGAATTTATTCCATATGATGTTTGAAGAGGTTCCAGTAAAATATGTTAAAACTCCAATGAATACTCCTGCTGTTCACAACTATCATCAAATGCTTCGCGTTATTAATCGGGTGATGCACCGTGCTCCAGAATTTAATGCTACTGGATTAGTTGGTTTCCCTATTAATGCTATTCTAGATTATCCAATGGCAACAAAAGCTGGCTATGTAGCTTTTATGGATCCACGCGTTAATCAAAAACTCCGTGATATTTTAGATTATTGGGGCAAATTTTTACAATCCCCTGATTCTACTTATGTGCTCAATCGTTCCCAAGAAGGTTGGCTTGGAGATGAAGCTTTAAAGAGCATGTGTGACGCAGCTTATGGTAAAAATTTCCATGATATTTTTGCTTGTCCTAATGATAATATTGATCAACAATATGGTTTTACTTCCTGGGATCACTTCTTTACTAGAACATTTAATCCAGGTGTTCGTCCAGTTGTTAATGCCGATGACCCTGATTCAATTGCTAATGCTTGTGAATCAGCACCATATCGAATCGCCCATAACCTACCTTTAAAGGCTAAATTCTGGATTAAAGGACAACCATATTCATTAATTGATCTACTCCATAATGATCCATTAACATCAGAATTTGTTGGTGGTACACTTTACCAGGCCTTCCTTAGTGCATTGAGTTATCACAGATGGAACAGTCCAGTTAGCGGAACAGTAGTTAAAGCTTATAACTTATACGGTTCTTACTACTCTGAAACTTTGCCACAAGGATTTGAAAATCCTAATGGCCCTGATCCAGCTGCTCCTAATGATTCTCAAGCTTACATTACCGAAACTGCATCACGTGCTGTCATCTTCATTAAAGCAGACAACCCTAAGATTGGCTTAATGTGCTTTGTAGCCGTAGGTATGGCAGAAGTTTCGGGCAACGAAATCACTGTTAAAGTTGGTCAGCATATTAATAAAGGTGATCAACTTGGTATTTTCCACTTTGGTGGCTCAACTCATGTTCTTTTGTTTAGACCAGGAGTTAATGTTAAATTTAATCTTCATGGTCAAGAGCCAAGTTTAGGTTCCCATAATATTAAAGTTCATGATGAAATCGCTAGAGTGGAATAAAATACATTAAATTTTAGTTTCATATAATTCAAAAAGCCTGTTCTGAAATAATATCGGAACAGGCTTTTTGTTAGAGCATTAATTGCATTTGATCATTAAAATAATTCTTATAGGCAAGATAAACAGAAATAATCGCTCCTAAACTTGTAGCAGATAAAAGCATAAAAGTTACCATAATCTGATACTTAATTGCATAAATTGGATTTACTCCAGCAAAGATCAATCCTGACATCATCCCCGGCAAATTAACTAACCCTACTGTTTTAGCTGAATCGATCGTTGGCTGCATAGCAGTCTTAATACTACGCCGAATAATTGGCATCGATGCCGTTTTAATATCACTACCTAAAGCTAACCTTTCTAAAACGGGCTGTCCTAAATCATGAAAACTTTCGTTTAAAGATTTATAGCAAAGACCTATTGCAACCATTTCATTACCTGCAATCATCCCTGTAATTGGAATTACTTGCATGGGTATTGGTTTAATGACGCCAGAAAGAAGTAATACAGCTAATGTAATGTAGGTTCCTACGGCCTCAGCTATAATTGAATTCCATAATTTTCGATTAGTATTTGGATCTCTACCATTCGCATTCCATGAAGCATTAAAAATAATGACAAGTGTAGAAACAAAGGTTAGCCAAAAAGTATTTACATTGAAAATTACTTTTAAAATATATCCAATAATGACTAGCTGAATAATGGCTCGCACAACACTAACCAAAATATCTTTAGTAAGGCCTAGCTTTTCTTTAACAGAAATTCCAATTGATACTAAAACTAATAAGAATGCAAAAACTAGAGACCAGTTACTGACAACTACGTTTTTCATCGAGAAATGCCTTCTTCACTTCAAAAATTTTATTGGCTTTTTCAATTTCACTTTTATCATGAGTTACTTGTAAGATAGTAACATGCTTCTTGCGCACATCATCAAATAAATGATGAACAATTTCCTTACTATTTTCATCAAGTCCTGTAGTTACTTCATCTAATAGTAAAATTTGTGGTAAAAAGACTAGATTTCGAATTAAGGCAACTCGTTGCTTTTCTCCACCAGATAAAGAATTAATATTTTTCTTCAAGAAAGTATGATTTAGACTTACTTTATTTAATAATTCAGTTAGATGCTCTTCATTGACTTCCTCTCTTCGAATTTGGTAAGGAAAAATCAGATTATCTCTTACCGTTTTTCCAAAAAGAGACGGTTGCTGGAAGCAATAGGAAACTTGCCGACGATATTCAAGCGGAGAATATTGACTAATATCTTTTCCCTCATATTCGATTGAACCAGAAGTAGGTGTAAGTAGGCTAGCAATAATTTTTAAAAGTGTACTTTTTCCTGCACCAGAAGGCCCTATAATTGTTAAAAAGTCTCCTGAATTTACACTTAGATTAATATTTTTCAGAACGGTATTTCCATCAACAGAATAATTTAAATTTTTAATTTCTAAAAGATGCATAGCTAACCTTCTATATAAATATTTATTTTTATTATAAACGATATGAACCCCGAAATTCTTATCTTAGTTTCGGGGTTCATATCTATAACTTATATTCTATTTATTTTTCTTCGGCCAAAAAACCGATAAGAGACAAAAAACAAGTCCGAAAATTAGCTCCCAAATAAATGGTTGATTCCACATAAAAAGATTACCAATTTCACTTGCTGTATAACGAACAATATAAATCAATACACTAATAATAGCCATACACCAACTAAAAATTGCTACTTTTTTGAAAAATACTTTCCAGTCCATTAGATCACCTTAAAACTATCTAGCTTTTCTTGTGTCATATCACGAATAATTGCAGTTGCTAAATCAACTGAAGCCTTAAAGTCTTTATATGCTGAAAAACAATATGGGGAGTGCTCATAACGAACCGGAATTCCAATAACAATTGTTGGAGCTCCATATTCATAATAAATTGCTGCCCCATCTTGGCCGCCACCAGTTCTAACAGAGCGAGTATATGAAATATTATTTTTATCAGCTATATCGCAAGCATACTGTTGAAACTTAGGATTTGGTAAAAATGTAGTGTCCATATCTCTGAGCATTGGACCGCGTTTTAAGCCAGTTTGGGATAACCATCCAGGCTCAAAAGTATCATCAGCTGGACAACTTTCTAAAACAATACATAAATCAGGCTTAATTTTTCGTCCAGTGACATATGCACCGCGAAGTCCTACTTCTTCTTGACTAGATAAAGCAGCTACTACATCAAAATTAGTCTCTTCACCCTTCAAATTATCTAAGACGTCTACCATGGCTCCTGCACCAAAGCGATCATCAAAGTCTTTACCGAAGAATAAACCGGATTTTTCATGGTATTCGCATTTTACATCAACAAAAATTGGACAACCAGTGTCAATTTTATAATCTTTAATAGTCTCTTCCCTACTTGATGAACCTACATCAATTGACATATCTGCAACTTCCGGAATTGAATTTCTTTCAGCAGCAGTCATAAAGTGCGGAGGCTTTGTAGCCACTACACCAGGAATATATTCACCATCACGATTACGAATTTTCACTCTTAAAGCCGGAATATTATACTTTACCCAACCCCCAAGTGGAACAAATTTAATTAATCCATTCGGACGAACTGCCTGGGTAATAAAACCAACTGCATCAGAGTGAGCATCCATTTGAATAACGGGCCGATTACCTTTATTTTCCTTCTTAGCTGCATATACATTGAGCATCCCATCTACCGTAATATCAGCAGTATTTTTAGCATAAGTAGAAAATAATTTTACAAATTCTTCTTCAAATCCAGATGTAGAATTTGCATCTGAAAATTCTTTTAACATTTGAATTTCTTGTTCTTTTTTCATAATTTTCCCTCTCGCAAACGCTTTTATTTTAATTATATTTATGTCTTTAAACTTTTTAAAGAAATTCTTTGCAAATTTTAAATCTAATGCCAAATCTTCTTTAAAAAAAGAAAGGTATTCTATTTAACAAGTAAGGGAACTTCTACACCTTACTTATTCTCCCAAAATAATATACGACATTAAAAAGCAGACTTCTAATCCCCCAGAACGTCTGCTTTTTGTTTTGCTCCAATTTTTTCTATACTAAACTTGCTTATGCTATGCTGAGTAAGATTTATATTACAAGGATTCAAAATCATGAAAAAAGTAGCTCTAATTCTATTATCAACCTTATTACTTACTGCTTGCAGTAATACCTCTAAAAATAATTAGTCTAAATCCTCTAACTCAGCATCTTCAACTACCACTTCAAAAACTACCACTAAAACTTCCTCTAAACCTAATTTTAATAAAAAATACCCTGGTTTTAAATTAGCTATGATTCCTACTGTATTTCAAGGAACCTGGTATCAAACTGATCGCTACAGTAAAACAGCGCGAAAATTTATTATAACCAAACATACTATCATGGATTCTGTGGTCTATCAAAAAACATATCCAAACCTAAACCATCGCTCAGAAAAAAATAATAAAGTTTATGCTGGGGATGCAAGCATGGTCTCTTTTGAAGATAAAAATGGTTCGCAGTGGCTCCGAGCACGTGGATTTTTAGATACTGTTGATATCATCTATATCCCAGGTACTTTTAAAGGAAATCAGTGCCTTTATTTAGCTTATTCTTCCGGCGACATTCATAGTGCTATGTTTAAAGACAAAAAAGCAGCCTTGAAATATCGTAAGTATGATTTCTCTAAAATTACTAATCCTCTAGATTAAAAAATAAGTTGTAATTACAATTAGTTGCATTATACTTATTTAAAGTATTAGTTGTAACTACAACTTAGAAAGGTAAAATTATGCTAAAAAGACCACTAGCAAATTTACTCTATCATATTGGTAAATTAGAAAACCTCCTGATCAATCAACGATTGGCCTCTATTAATTTAAGAATGACGCATGCCCATGTTTTAAGATACATTCAAAAGCATCCCGGCTGCATTCAAAAGGAAGTTGCAGATTATCTTTTTTACCAACCTGCCAGTTTTACTAATGTAGTTAAACTATTAGAAAAAAGAAAAATGATTGAACGTCGAGCAGATCCAAACAATGGACTAAAAAAAAAACTATTCTTACTTCCAGCTGGAGTTGAGGTTCTTAGACAAGTGAACGACGCCTTTGAAGAGGTAAATCAACTAGTTGGAACAGTAGATCCTGATACTTTAGCTAAACTTGAAAAGATTTCAATCAATTTAGAAAAGCAGATTTAGAGAAAGAAAAACTAATGAGCAAATTTTTACCATTGTGGCAATATATTAAAGATAATCATGACCAAGACTTTCAATTATCTTTTAACCAAATTCAAAAGATTGTCGGCCTGCCAATTGATCATTCTTTTTTAACTTATAAAAAGGAATTGCTCGATTATGGTTTCAAAGTAGGAAAAATATCCCTTAAAAATAAAACGATATATTTTAAAAAATTGGAGGACGAGAATGACGATGAAATCAGATAAGCCAATTTGGAAAAAGAATCTTTATGTTCTCTCTATCGCCGTATTTATCGCAGGAATCGCATTTTCAGAGATTATGCCCTTCCTACCTCTATATATCGATACCTTAGGACATTTTACTCACCAAAAGTTAAACTTTTGGTCGGGATTTATTTTTTCCGGAGTATACTTCGTCTCAGCTATTATTTCACCATGGTGGGGTAAATTAGCTGATAAAAAAGGTAGAAAACTAATGATTCTCAGGGCTTCCCTTGGAATGGCCATTGTCCTTGGAAGTATGGGGTTAGTTACTAATGTCTGGCAACTATTTTTCTTAAGAATGTTGCAAGGAGTCTTTGCAGGATTTGTTTCAAATTCAAATGCTTTAATCGCTACAGAAACACCTAAAGAAAAATCTGGTCAAGCGCTAGGAACAATGGCCTCTTCTTTTACTGCTGGGAACTTACTTGGGCCTTTCTTAGGTGGAGCACTTGCGTCTGCATTTAGTTACCGCGTTACTTTCTTTATCACAGGAGGATTATTATTAATCTCCTTCCTTCTCTCACTTTTCTTTGTTCATGAAGAAGGATTCAAGCCGATTACAGAAAAGAAGCTCGATAAGGCAAGTGGCGTCATTGCTACTCTACGCTCTCCAACCCTAGTATTTGGTTTACTGTTAACCACTTTAATTATTCAAGCAGCCAACAATTCAATTAACCCAATTGTTTCTCTATATGTTAAACAATTGCTGAATGGACATGGAAATGTTGTTTTTGTTTCTGGAATTATTGCAGCTTTACCCGGAATTGCAACATTTTTAGCTGCTTCACGCTTTGGAGCATTAGGTGATAAAATTGGGACTCACAAAATTATTATCGGTGGTTTTATTGGTGCAACGATTCTATTCTTTTTAACTGCCTTTGTTCACAACACAGTACAATTAGGTATTTTACGCTTTTTAGTTGGTTTTACTGACGCATGTCTTTTCCCACAAGTACAAACTTTACTAACCAAAAATTCACCTGCTGCTGTTACTGGTCGAATTTTTTCTTGGAATCAGAGTGCAATGTATATTGGAAATATCGTGGGCCCACTCCTCGGATCTTTCATTGCCGGAATTTCAAGTTATAGTATGGTTTTCATTGTGACAGCAGGGATTGTTGTCTTAAACTTAATCTTGTTTAATTTTAATGTTGTAAAAAATCTTTCCAAATAGCATAAAAACAGCATTTCTCAATACCTCCGAGAAATGCTGTTTTTATTTATACAAATTGATTTTTTATTCTAAATAAACGTAATTTAAATCAATTAATTTTTCTTCTTTAAATCAGCTTCTATATGATTCTTTTTCTCTCTAACTGCAGTTGGAATTCCGCCCATCTTAGCTAATCTCTTCTTTCCTAAGAACAGGTATAAAACAGCTGTTACAGCAGCTACAACTATTGAGAGTAAAATAGTTTCCCAAGTAAAGTTAAAGATTAAATAGCAAGCTACTAATAAAGCTAAAATTGGAATTGTGTAGCCACCTGGAAGCTTAAAGCCATGGTTTGGATATTGGCCAGTATGCTTAAATTTAATAACCGCAAAAATAGATGGTACATATTGAACAAATGAAGCTAAAACAATACATCCAACTAAGAATAAGTATGATTGAGTAATTAAAAGTAAGGTTACAGCAGCTGTCAAAATAATACCAACCCATGGAGCATCAAATTTATTCTTTTTTCCTACCCAATTTGGTAATAATTGGTGTTCTAGAGCTAAGGAAGCAATCAAAGCTGGTGTATTAAACGAGCACGTAAATGCCACACCGAAAATACTTAACAAAACTCCAATGATAATAATCACATAGCCCCATTCTCCTACAGCAGACTTAAAGGCATTAGCAATAGGAATGGTGTACCATGACATCTTGTGACCCAAAATACCAATAGCAATTAATACCATCAAAGTATAAAGAATAGTTACCGTAACCATAACAGCAACTAAAGCCCGTGGAATATTTTTAGCTGGATCTTTCATCTGAGAGGCAGCAATTGGAATAAATGAGAAACCACTAAACAAATAAAACACAACACTAAAGGCTGCACCAAAGTGATGGAAAAATGGTCCTACACCCTTTGCAGCTGCGGCTGGTAAAACGGGATGGAAGTTTGCAATATGCATGAAGAACATACCAACAATAATAAACAAAATAATAGTTGATAGCTTAGCAATGGAGGAAGTGTTATCAATTATTTTAACTAAGGCACGACCAAAGAAATTAATAATTGAGAACAATAAAACTAATCCTATCCCGACAGCAAAATAGACTGAGCTTTGATTGAATGCAGGTACAAAACTTTTAAGCGTTGTTAAAAATGCTACTACTTCAGCAGCATAAGTACAACAGCCCAAAAACCATGTAAATACACCAAGCTCATAGCCTGCAAATCTACCAAATGCATTGTACGAATATAGCCATGCAGCTCCGGAACCGGTAAAACGACTAGCCAAATCCGCATAACATAATGCGATTAACCCTACCGTTAATGCAGCAGAAAGTAAGACAACTACACTCAATAGATCCATATCTTTATAAATAGATTGCGGAAGTAAAAATGCTCCTGATCCTATAATTCCGTTAATTCCTAAAAAGTAAATTGACATAAAAGTTAACTTTTTAGGAACAGTTTTTTTAACCATAGTACTTACCACCTTTGAAACTGTTCATTTATATTTCTAAAACATTAACTCTCATCTCAACCATAACGATTGTCCTTTTTAAAAGCAAATAAAAGAAATCGAATTCAAAAAATAATTCATTTACCTACAAAATAATAATTATTCTTAAAAGAATATATTTTTTAAGAATTTTTTCGATTTATTATTTTATCAGCTTTTGTTTGAGTTATTTTATTTAATATTAGTTAATATAATGCATTTTTCGTAAAAAAGCCCATTTATCACGATTGTTTTTATTTGCTTTTTTTATTTTTAACTCCTAATCTAATAGGCGAATAGATAATTATTATTTTAACTTGCAAGTCGTTATATAAATATCTATTTATTTTGTTAACTTTCTATTTTGATGAAAACTCATGTGAACTACTATCTTTTACTAACACTCTTTTTTATCAATAACATATGTTGCTAATAAAAGAGATTCACAAGCCAACCATCTTTTTAGTTAGTTTCTTTTGCCTTTTTAGAAGGAGTGGGTATTTTCATGGAAGACAATAAAACTCAACAGAAAAAGACCTATATATCTGTCCTTGCCCTAACAATGATGAATGTTTCCATAGTTGCCGGAATCGCAAACGATGTTCAGCAATCATTCTATGGACTTGCATCAGTAACGTACTTCGCAATCGGAGCTATTTGTTTCTTCATCCCAACTGCTTTAGTTGCGGCTGAACTAGCTTCTGGTTGGAGTAACCGCGGAGGAATTTTCCGCTGGGTTGGTGAAGGTTTAGGTAAAGGCTGGGGACTAACCTGTTTACTTATCCTATGGTTTCAATTGATTTTGAACTTTGGGATGGGGATGCCAAGTTTTACAGCAACAATCATGTTCTATACACCCAACTATGATGCAGCTGTTAAGTTTGCCCAAGCACCACAACATGAATTGTTGATTATGACAGGTTGGATCATTTTATACTGGGTCCTTACTTATTTGGCTACTAAAGGTGTTAAAGCTTTCTCCAACATCGCTAAATACGGTGTTATTATCGGAAGTCTAATTCCTTTAGCGGTTATGGTTATTTTAGCTATTGTGTGGGTAGCTCAAGGGCATCAACCTGTTATTCCGATGACACCTAAAGGATTAATTCCTAAGTGGAATGGTATGAGTACGTTAGCACTAGCTGCTGGTGTATTCTTCTCATACACAGGTATTGATACTAATGCAGCTCATATTAAACAACTAAAACATCCTGAAAAAGATTTCACAAAAGCAATGTTTATTTCAATCATTCTTGCTTTCTTAATCTTTGTTGTTGGTACTGTAATCATTGCTATGATTATTCCTGAAAAACAAATTAATGTTTTATACACTCTCTACTCTGTATTCAGGATTTTAGGATCAACAATTGGGATGCCTTGGTTGTACATGGTTCTTGTTTGGGCTCTACTTTTCAACACAATTGCTATGGTTGTAACTAATATGGCAGGTCCATCATTTATGTTAGGTCAAGTCGGAGGAAGTGGTTTCTTGCCACATTGGTTCCAAAAGAACAATAAACACAATATGCCGGCACACTTAATGTATACGCAAATTGCAGGAATGACAGTTGTTGCTTACTTAGTAAAATTGATTCCTAATGTTGAAGGATTTGTTATCTTATTAACTCAAACAATCACTGTTTTATATATGTTTTACTACATTTTAATGTTTACTGCTTTCCTACGTTTACGTTATGACCAACCTAACCGCCCTCGTTCATTTAAAGTACCAGGTGGTAAGTTTGGGGCTTGGCTTGTTGGAGGAGTAGGTATAATTTCATCTGTTTTCGGAATTGTTCTTGCTATCTATCCACCAGCACAAGTTAAAGCAGAAGTCGGTTCACCAATAGTTTATGTTTCTGTTATTTTGGCCTTAGTTGCTGTTGTTTTGATAGTTTGTTTTGTTTTATATCAACTTTCTAAGAAGCATCCTGATTGGGTAAATCCAAATAACAAGTTTGCCCCATTTACTTGGGAAATTGAAGGACTTAAGAAACCTGGAAAGGCTTTATCAAACGTCCCAACAACTGTTATGTCTAAAGATCAAAACCCAATGGGTATGCCAATTAAGCGTCCATATAAACCAAATGAACAAGTTTCTGTTGATATCGTTAAAGCAGATGAAAACAACGAGCTTTCAACTGATGAAAGTTAAATAGATTATCGATTTTAAAGAAAAGAGATTAATTATGGTACAAATTGATAATGAAGATTTAAAACAAGTTAGATCAGAATTTTTAGATACAGCAAAGTATCGTAATACTCAAAATGCCGTAATGAAGAATGGTATTAAAAAGTCAATTACAAATCAAAGTGAAATTAACTCTCACCCATTTGTATTCTCAATTGATGTTGATTCAAATAAAGTTTTAAACCAAAAACAATCTGGTCGTTGCTGGGACTTCTCAGGTTTAAACTTCATTCGTTACCACATTGAAAAAGATCACCACATTAAGGACATGGAATTGTCACCTAGCTACGTTTACTTCTACGACAAGCTAGAAAAAGGTAACTACTTCTACCAAAACATTATTAACACAGCTGATCGTCCATTGTCTGACCGTCTAGTTAACTGGTTACTTACTACTCCACAACAAGATGGTGGTGATTGGCAATTACTAGTCGACTTAATCGAAAAGTACGGTATTGTTCCAATCGAAGAAATGCCAGAAGATGCAGTTAGTGCTAACTCTCAAGAATTAAACCGTATGTATGACAGAAAGTTACAAAAGGACGCTTTGAAGTTACGTGATTTAGCTAACAGTGATGCATCTGATGAAAAGATGAAGAGTGTACTTCGTCAAATGAACGCAGAAAACTACCGTGTATTAGCTATTGCTTTAGGTACTCCTCCAGAGAAATTCACTTATGAATACCGTGACGAAAACAATGAATACCACACCACTGGTCAAATTACTCCATTAGAGTTCTTCAAGAAGTTCGTTGACATTAACTTAGGTGACTATGTTGAGTTAATGAACTTACCAGGTGAAAAGTATCCATACAACACCCCATTCGGAGTTGAAATTTCTGGCAATATGGTTGGTGGACAACCAAGTCGTTACTTCAACGTTTCAATGAAGGATATGGAAAAGACTGCTATTGAACAATTGAAAGATGATGAACCTGTATGGTTTGGTTGTGACGTTCTTCAAGAATGGGCACCACAAGCTGGTCTTTTAACTGAAAAAGTCTTTGACTGGGATCGTTCATTTGGTATTAAGTTAGGTACTGACAAGACTAAGAGATTTGAATACCGTGAAAGTTTACCAACACATGCAATGCTTATCTCTGGTGTTGACATGCGTGATGACAAGCCAATTAGATGGAAGATTCAAAACTCTTGGGGTCCAAAAGTTGGTCACAAAGGTTACTTCATTATGGGCAATGACTGGATGGAACAATATACCTACGAAACTGTTGTCAACAAGAAGTACTTAACTGACGAACAACTTGCTGCTTACGAAAAAGAACCAGTAATGCTTCCATACTGGAACGCAATGAACCCAATTTAAAGAGAGTTATTTCTTTAGAAAGGACGATTATATATGGCATGTACCACTGTTCTAGTTGGTAAAAAAGCCAATATTGCTGGTTCGACAATTATTGCACGAGATTGTGACGCTGAAGTATGTAACGTGCCAGTAAAGTTTGTAGTTGTTCCTGCTAAATCAGAAAAGCAAACTTTTCATTCATATGTAACAGGATTAGATATTCCTCTACCTGAAAATGCACTTCGTTACCAAATGGCTCCTTTTGTTGATTATAAAATTCACGGTCAATTCGGTGAATGTGGAATCAACAGTGAAAACGTTGCTATGAGTGCTACTGAAAGCTTATATGGGAATCCTCAAGTATTGGGATTAGATCCACTAGTAAGTAATGGAATTGGTGAAGATGCTCTATTAAGTATAGTATTGCCATTTATTCATTCTGCTCGCGATGGTGTTCAATACCTAGGAAAATTAATTGAAAAATATGGTTCTCATGAAGGAAATGGAATTGCTTTTAGTGACAAAGATGAAATTTGGTATATGGAAATTCCAACAGGTCACTATTGGGTTGCAGAAAAACTTGATGATGACAAAGCTGCTGTAATAGCCAACCAAGTTTCCTTACAAGATATCGACTTTGATGACAGTAGTCGCTTTATGTGGGCTCCTGGCATTAGAGAATTTGTAGAGGAAAATAATCTTAATCCTGATCCTGATGAATTTAACTTCCGCCATATTTTTGGTACATCTAATTCACGTGATCGTTGCTATAACACACCACGTGTTTGGTTTGGTCAACGCTATTTAGGACATATTGCTTTCTCACCTACCAGCAACGACCTAGATTTTAGTTTCAAGCCAAATCGTAAGTTAAAACGTGAAGATGTTGGTTATGTTCTTAGCTCTCACTATAATGAGACGATCTATGATCCATTAGCTGATAACACACCAAAAGATGATAGAACTAAATTCCGTCCAATTTCTATGGCAAGATGTGCTGAATCACACATTCTCGAAATCAGAAATAAAGTTCCAGCAGGCATTGCTGGTATTGCATGGCTTAATTTTGCTCCAACGGCCTTTAATCCTTATGTTCCATTTTATGCTAATGCCAATGGCACTGCTCCCGAATATGAGAACACTACTGATGCATATGATCCAAATGAAGCATATTGGCTCTCAAGAACTGTTGCTGCTTTAATTCAACCAAGTTATAACGAAATGAAATCTCTATTAAGTGGATTAGATGGATTTTTGCCTACTGCTGATCAGCTTACCAATCACTTAATTCATCAAACTGATTTAGAAGCTGAAAAATTAAGTGGACAAAAGCTAATTCAATATTTAACTAAAGCTAATGCAGCTAATGCACAAAAGGTTCTTGACCTTACTCATAAAACTGTTGGCAACTTAGTAAAGCGTGAATTAACTTTATCTCGTTTAAGTTTCTCCATTAATACTGATCGTTTACAAAGTTAATCAAAGAAAAGCTAGGTGATTCTCACCTGGCTTTTTCTTTAACGTATGTTATTTAGGAGATGATAACAATGATGGAAGATGCAAAGGAAAAAGAAAAAAATCTGTCAAACAGATTTATATTTCTATCCTTGCATTAACACTTATGAACGTCTCCATTATCGCTGGTATTGGTAATGACGTTCAGCAAGCCTTCTATGGTTTGTCTGCTGTTACTTATTTTGCCATTGGTGCCATTTGCTTCTTCATTCCTACGGCTTTAGTAGCTGCTGAATTAGCATCTGGTTGGAGCAACCGTGGTGGTATCTTTCGATGGGTTGGTGAAGGCCTTGGTAAAGGCTGGGCTTTAACTTGTTTATTGATACTTTGGTTTCAAACCATGATTAGTTTTGGTATGGGGATGCCAAGCTATGCTGCTACGATCATGTTCTATACACCAATGTATGATAAGGCTGTTCAATTTGCACAACACCCACAACATGAAGTGTTAATCATGACTGGATTCATAATTTTATATTGGATCCTAACATTTATTGCTACTAAAGGTTTTAAAGCTTTTAGTAATGTCGCAAAATATGGTGTTTTAATTGGTACTTTTATTCCCTTAGCTATCATGATTATCTTGGCTATCGTTTGGTTATGTCAGGGCCACACCCCTGCTATCCCAATGACTCCTAATTCCTAAGTGGAACGGAATGAGTACCTTAGCGTTAGCTGCTGGGGTCTTCTTCTCATATACCGGTATTGATACTAATGCCGCTCACATTAAGCAGTTGAAGCACCCTGAAAAAGACTTCACCAAAGCTACTTTTATTACTATTATTTTAGTTTTCTTGATATTCGTTGTTGGTACTGTGATTATTGCGATGGTCGTACCAGAAAACCAATTAAATGTTATCTATTCTTTGAACACTGTCTTCAGAGAATTAGGTGCTACGATCGGAATGCCTTGGTTATATATGGTTCTTGTTTGGGCTGGATTATGTAACGTTTTGGCTAATGTTATTACCAATATGGCTGGTCCATCATTCATGCTTGGACAAGCTGGTGGTAGTGGCTTCTTACCAAAATGGTTCCAGGAAAAGAATAAGCACCACATGCCTGCTCACTTAATGTACACACAAATTGCAGGTATGACAATTATTGCCTATCTAGTTAAATTAATTCCAAACGTCGAAGGCTTTGTTATTCTTTTAACTCAGACTATTACCATTCTTTACATGTTCTACTACATCTTAATGTTCATCACATTCTTGAGATTAAGATACGACCAACCTAACCGTCCACGTCCATTTAAAGTTCCTGGTGGTAAAGTTGGTGCTTGGATTGTAGCTGGTATCGGCTTAATTTCCAGTGTATTCGGCATTGTATTAGCCATTTACCCACCAGCACAAGTTAAGTCAGAAGTTGGTTCACCTGTAACTTATGTGGTAATTATCTGTATCCTCGTTGCAGTAATCTTGGCTATCTGCTTTATCATGTATCAATTATCAAAGAAGCACCCTGAATGGGTTGATCCACGCAACAAATTCGCTCCATTTACTTGGGAAATTGAGGGATTAAATAAACCAGGAAAAGTTTCTTCAAATGTCCCTACTGAAATTATGTCTAAGGATCAAAACCCAATGGGTATGCCAATTAAGCGTCACTACAGCCCAGATGAACAAGTTTCAAGTTCCGTCTTTAAGGCTGCTGAAGACAATAAGCTTACCCCACCGGATGCCGACAATTAGTTTTATATTAGAAAAGAGATTGTATTATGTCTGAAATTAACCCTACTGATTTGAAAACAATCAGATCAGACTTTCTTGATACTCAAAGATTACGTATTACTCAAAATGCGGTTATGAAAAATGGTATTAAAAAAGCCATTACTAACGAACGCGCAATTGAAAATAGTAGTTTTAACTTTTCAATTGATATTGATTCAAATAAAGTAATGAATCAAAAACATTCTGGCCGTTGCTGGATGTTTAGTGGTTTAAACTTTGTTCGTTTCTTAATTGAAAAGAAACATAATTTAAAAGATATGGAACTATCTCCAGACTACCTATTCTTCTACGATAAGTTGGAACGTGGTAATTACTTCTACAACAATATTGTAAAAACTGCTGCTAAGCCCCTATCCGACCGTGAAGTTATGTTCCTTTTCGCCACTCCTCAAGAAGATGGTGGTGATTGGCCACTATTGACCAACTTAATTGAAAAATATGGTCTAGTTCCAAACGAATTAATGCCTGAAACAAAGCCAGCCTGGAATACTACCGAAATTAATCGGATGTACAACAGAAAATTAGACAAAGATGCTATGAAATTACGTGATTTAGTTAACAACAATGCTTCCGATACAAAGATTAAAAGCGTTATTCGTCAACTAAACCAAGAAAACTATCGTGTCTTAAGTATCTGCTTTGGTACTCCTCCAGAAAAATTCACTTATGAATATCGTGATAAGAATAAGAAGTATCATACTACTGGTGAAGTTACACCATTAGAATTTTACAAGAAGTTTGCAGATATTAACTTAGATGACTATGTTGAACTAATGAACTTACCTGGTGGTGGCTATAAGTACAACCAAACATATGGTATTGAACTATGCAATAACGTAGTCGGTGGTAAAAATATTCGCTACTTAAATGTTCCAATGCATGATATGAGACGTATGGTCATAGATCAATTAAAAGATGATGAACCTGTATGGTTTGCTTGTGATGTCTTACAAGAATGGAATAATCCTGCTGGCTTACTTTCTTTAAAGGTTTATGATTGGAAGCGTTCATTTGGTATTAGCTTAGGCAAAGACAAGGCTACTCGTGTACAATACCGTGAAAGTATGCCAACTCACGCTATGTTAATTTGTGGTGTTGATTTACATGACAATGAACCAACTAAATGGAAGGTCCAAAATTCATGGGGTGATAAGCCTGGTCACAAAGGCTACTTTATCATGGACAATTCATGGATGGATCAATACACTTATAACACTGTAGTTAACAAGAAGTATTTGACTGATACCGAACGTGCAGCTTACGAAAAAGCTGAGATCAATCTTCCATATTGGACTGCAATGTTATCTGATTAGTCTTTAATTGATTTAAAAATGAAGGTGAATGTTATGACATTGACAGATACGCAAAGTAAAATTGTTGCAAAAGCTACTAAAAAAGATGTTAATGGTTGGCATTATTTAACAGTTCAAGGTGACCCTTATGAAATTGGTTTTCAACATGGTTATCTTTTAACTGATGAATTTAGGGATGCAGTGCGTGTTTACACTCATATGACGCTTGAACTATATGGAATGGATTACTCGTTCTTTGTCAATCAAGCAGTTAAAATGCACAAAGATAAGATTCCAGAAGAATATTTGGAAGAAATGCAAGGTATGGCTGATGGCTTCACAGCTAACGGGTTTGAAACCAGTGTTGATGACGTTATCGGCTGGAATGATTGGATGGAACTAACTGGCTATTGGTGGCCACAAGTTGCAGCTAACTATTCTAACAATCCACCTCAAGGACCACGCGGTTCTCACTGTTCTGGATTTGTTGCTACAGGATCTGCCACAAGAGATGGTAAACCTGTTATTGCTCATGAAAGTTTCGATGATTTCTGGAGTGGTCAATACTTTAACGTTTGTGAAGAAGTTCATCCAACTAACGGTCATGCATTTAAGATGCAAACTGTTCCTGGCTACATCGATTCAATGACTGACTTCTACGTTACTGATGCTGGTCTTGGTATTACTGAAACAACAATTGCTGGCTTTGTTGGCTATGATGTACATGGAATGCCTGAATTTATTCGTGCACGTAAAGCTACCCAATATGCAAATAATATTGATCAATGGGTAAAATTGGTTAATGAAGGCAACAACGGTGGCTACGCTAACATTTGGCTCCTTTGCAACATTAATACTGGTGAAATCGCACGTTTTGAACAAGGATTAAAACACCAAGAATTATTAGAATCAACTGATGGTTTCTACTATGGCTGCAATGCTTGTCACAATCCACGGATTCGTAACCTTGAATGTGTTGACAATGGCTATAATGATACTCGTCAACAAACTGGTGCTCGTAGAACTCGCTTTGAGCAATTACTTCCAGAAGTATCTGGAACTATTGATGATGGCGTTGCTAAGAAAATCTTAGCTGATAAGTATGATCCATACCTAGGTTATCAATGCGCTTCTTCACGTAATATTTGTGCTCACTATGATGTTGATCCACAATACTATGCTGACGATCCACACGGCGTTTGGAATGTACCTTTCTTCCCAGGTGGTTCATGCGATGGTAAGTGTGCTGATGCCACTGATATTGAAAACCTGAATATGTGGGGCATTTTTGGCAGAGCCGATGGTGAACCATTCGACGCCAAAGACTTCATGAAGCAACATCCTGAATGGAACTGGCAAAAAGGCTATCTATATGACAGACCAAGTCAACCTTGGACACTGTTTGACTAAATCAGTTCAATTAACTTAATCAAAAACAAAATCATAAAAACTACTCACACAAATAGGGTTAAGCATAATGCTTAACCCTATTTTGTTAACTATTTATTTACTACTTGCTTAATCTTTTCAAAGACAAATTGCATTACTCCAACCCAAGTTAAAGCGATAGCAACTGAACCGCAAACATCAGATGGATAGTGAGCATAAACATATACTCTAGAAATCATTACAATAACTAGCCAAACGATCAATAGAAAATCAATCCAAAAACGTTTAGTTCTATCTTTCAATACCACTGGTAAAAGCACCATAATGATCCAAATAACAATCATCCCCATACCTAAAGTATGACCACTAGGAAAACTAAATCCATCATCAACTGCTAGGTGCTGTACAGGACGAGCTCTTTGAATCAAATGCTTAATTACCCAACCAACTGCATCCCCTGTAATCATTGTTAAAACTAAGTTAGTCGCAAGAGGACGTTGTTTTCTAAACCATAAGATTACTGCAATTAATACCATCCAGATCAAGTCAACCTTGGTATCTGCTAAAAATGTAATCTTTAGCATCAATCCCTTTAAATTAGGAACAATGTGAACTAATCCTTCAAAGAAATTATCAAAGGCATTAATCCAACCTAAGTGTAAAATAATCGAAATGGCGAGAATCAAACTAATGGGTAAGCCCCAATATATCGCTTTTGAATATCTTTTCATTTTTACTCCTGTTTTCAATAATGTTTTTTCTTATTTTACCACTTATCTAAAGAGCTCAACACAATCCGTTATAATTTAACAAAAAAGCTAAGCACTTACCGCATGCTTAGCTTCTAAAATATTAATTTTTCAATTCTTACTTAATCAAATATATCTAGCTCTAATCCATCAACAATATCTCTCAACAAATCTAAACCTGCGATACTGTTCCCATCTTTATCTAAGGCCGGACTAAAGATCCCAATTCCATATTTGTGAGGTGCAGCGGACATAAGACCACCACCAACACCACTCTTTGTTGGTACACCAATTAGTCGTGAATAGGTGCCTGATTGATTATATAGGCCAGTTGTCATCATTAATGACTTGATACAACGAGCTTCTTCATCAGGGATAATGCGTTTGTTGTCCCATGGTTTTACACCGCCATTAGCTAAAACAGCCCCTAAATTTGCTAAAGAACGTGCAGTCACCATCATTGAACACTGCTTAAAGTAAGTATCAAGACTAGTCACTACATCCCCCAGCATCATGTTTTTAGATTCCATATAATATGCTAACGACCGGTCTAGATTGCCTGTTCTTTTTTCAGAATGATAAATTATTTGATCTAAATAAAGATCTGGGTCATTACAAATATCACGAGCAAAATCTAAGATTTCTTCAAATGCATCGTCACCCGTCTTACTTACTACCATCGAAGTTGTAGCAATTGCTCCAGCGTTAATAAAAGGATTCAACGAATACTTAGCTCTTTCAATTTCCATATTTAGAATTGAATTGAAGGCAAAGCCTGTTTGACGGGACCCTACATGTTTAAATACTTCTTGTATGCCCATCTTTTTAGTAGCAAGCATTAAGGTAATTACCTTAGAAATACTTTCAATTGCAAATCGTACTTCACTTTGGCCTGCTTCACCTACTTCACCATCTTCTAAATCATATAAGGCAACCCCGAGTTGCTAGCTATATTTCCTTCTTTTTCTTTAGGCAAATTCTTCTTAACTAATTTTTCTAATTGAATCATAGCTATCTCTTTTCTATAGAAATACACTCTCACTTTAAGCATAGTCGATTCAATTGATTAGGTGAAATATTCGCATTTATTATTAATAAAAAAGCTACGCACTTACTTAATACGTAACTTTTCACTAACTTACCTTAATCAATTGGAGGAATCTCTCTAGTTTCCGCTAGTTCTTTATACCAATATGCACTCTTTTTTGCATAGCGTTTCTGCGTCTTAAAATCGACATAGAATAAACCATATCGTTTTGAATAACCATTAGTCCAAGAGAACATATCTTGTAATGACCAGACAAAGTAACCATTAACTGGAATACCAGCTTTAATTGCCTTAGCTACTTGTTCCATATGATTTCTTAAATATTTAATTCTAGGTGTATCATCAACTATCTTGTCTTCACTTTCAAACTTATCCTTATAGCCCATACCATTTTCAGTAATATACATTGAATGAACTAAAGGATAATCATCATAAATACGTTTTAATTGATCATACATCCCTTGCGGATAAATAATCCAATCCCAATCAGTTGCTGGCAAATCCTTTGGATGAATCTCCTCACCAACACCTTTCATTCGATTGACATCTGTTCCTTTTTTACCAGTACCATTATGAACAATTTCTGTGTCGCCATGATATTCTTTCATAAATTTCGAGAAGTAATAGTTAACTCCCACAAAGTCTAATTGCTTAGCGGCCTTTAAGAGAACTTTTTCATCTTCTGGCTTAATCTCAATCATCTTCTGATCATTAGCTTCAATGATCTCTTTAACTAAAGCTAAAGTTTTTTTAGAATATTTACCGGCTAAAGTTCCATCGAGGTAAAACTTATTTTCCAGCACATCTTTTAATTCGGCAGCATGCTTGTCACCTTCACTATCAGTTGCTGGATAGACAGTTTGAAGAGCATGAACAATACCAATTTGGCCTGTATATCCAGCCTCTTTATAGGCATTAACAATTCGTGCATGGACTAGGTTCTGGTTATATTCTACTTCAAAACATTTATCAAACTGATCTTTATATGCTGGAGGGAAAGTTCCACTAACATATTGCTGACCAGCCATTGAAGTTGGTTCATTAATTGTAATCCAGTATCTAACCTCATCGGCATATTCTTTAAAGCAAAACTTAGCATATTCAACAAATGCATCCAGCATTTCTTGTGATAACCATCCACCTTTATCTTGCAGAGCTTGTGGAGTATCAAAGTGATGAAGGGTTACAAAAGGTTCAACACCATCTTCACGACATTTTTTGAATAGCTTGTGATAGTATTCCACGCCTCTTGGCTCCATTTTTCCTTCACCTTCTGGGAAAATTCTTGCCCAGTCAATTGAGACTCTGATTGCATTAATATGGAATTTTTTACATAGATCTAAATCTTCTGGGTATCGATGATAAAAATCACAGGCCGGATCAGGATTAATGGTCCCCTGTTCACGCAAGTACTTATCCCAAATCACTTCACCTTTACCATCTTCTTTAGTTGCGCCTTCACATTGGTAAGCAGCAGTTGCTCCACCGAAATAAAAATCTTTTGGAAATTTAAATTGTTGCATTTGGTACACTTCCTGTCGTATCTTCATCTTTCTTTTCATCATTTTTACCAGCTAAGCTATCGACTACAAATTTAAATGCTTTATCAGGATTTTGAGTTAATTCAATATACTGACGTCCCGTAGTCGTAACTAATTTTGAGCCATCATGATCAGCAATTTCTTGCAAATTACCTTTCATACTATCCATTTGTGGAGCTAAGATAATTAAGTCCATGTCATTAATAATATCCATATGCTGTCCATAAGCACGAGCTGCAGCATGAAGAGGTAAATTACGTTCTTTTGCCATCTTGTTTAATGCTTTAGCCAAAATTCCGGAAGTACCACCGCCGGCACAGATAACCATAACGTTAGTGTCTTTAGTGATGCCATCTTTAGCTTCTTTATCAGTAGCTGCAAGAGTTGCTTCTGAATCAGTAGTAGGAACTGTAGTTACACCAGCAGCTTCTTCTTTAGCAAGTTTAGCTTGCTCTTGCTTGTACAAATCGTTGTCATAAAACTTAAAGAATGGAAGCCAAATTAAAGTATCAACAACTAAGGTCAAAATCACATAAACAAATGATAAGCCAGCAAAACCAGAGGATACGATAATACCAATTGGTGCAGGTACTGTCCAAGGAAGAGTGTTGTATAAGGCGTTCATATGAAGAACTTGAACGAAGAATTTATAAGCACAAACATTGAACATCGGTGTTATCAAGAATGGAACGAAGAAGACTGGGTTCATGATGATTGGGGCACCAAACAAAATAGGCTCATTAACTCCAAAACATCCAGGAATAACTGCTGCCTTACCTGCTGCCTTGTTTTGAGCTGATTTTGCCAAAAGTAAGAAGATAAATGGAACTACAAAAGTTGACCCAGTACCACCCATATTCATAACGTAATCTTGAGCGTTAATAGTTAAAGCATGACTAGCTTGCATTCCGTCATGAACTAATTGTTGGTTCAAACCTACATTAGTCGTTTCAATTGCAGCTACAGCTGGAGCAACAATTGAAGGACCTTGTACACCAACAAACCAGAAGAAAGCCATCGCACCAGCAACTAAAGCTAAACCACCATAAGTATCACTTGCGTGGAATAGTGGGGAAAGAACTTTTACCACACCTTCAGATAAGTTAGCTCCAAATAATTGATTCAAGACAATTTGTACTAACCAGAATAATGTAACTGAAAATGTCATTGGAAAAATATCTTTAAAAGTCTGTGCAATATTTTGTGGTACTACATCTGGCATTTTAATAGTTACATTGTGCTTAACACATTGGTAATAAATATTTGGAACAATTAAACCAACAATATATGATGCAATTAATCCTTGCGTACCTAAATAAGTTAAATCTAACCCATCCTTGCCAACCTTAATCGCAATAATAATAAATGAGATTTCTGCAGCTAAGATAACATTCATTGAATTGATTTGATTTGTCTTAGGTAACTTCAAGTTCTTATAATCAGTTAAATTCTTTGCACAGGTTGCAGTTACATATAAGGCAAGTAACCCCATTGAATAGTTATAAGGTAAGACCAGTGCATTTTCGACTGATTTTGGCCAATAAAATCCCCACGCATTTGGTACATAGGCAATCAATGTAAACAAACTTGAAAACAAAATAATTGGCATCGCGGCAATAAAACCGTCACGAATCGCAGAAACATATGGATTAGAAGCAATTTTTTCAAATTTTGGTTTCATCTTATCCATTGTTTTGGTAAAACCATTCATTTTTCTTCCTCTTCTTCATAAATTTTTTAACTACTTATTGTAAGTATTACTCTATTCAATATTTTTTCCTTCGAGTTTATTTACTCGCTCATAAAGATTAATAATTGTCTTCATCTGGTCCTTTAAGAGCATCGTTGTCATCAAGGTATCTTGACCATGAACCATAATGAAGGTTACATCTAAGTCATCTCCTCCGGCTTCCTTGCTTAAGAGCTTAGTTTGTTCATTATGAGCTAGGTTAATAGATTCTTCGGCTTTCTTAACAAGTTCTTTTGCCTCGGTGATCTTTCCCTCACTCGCCTTATCCATGGCTTGCATTAAATAAGTTCTTGCATCTCCTGAATAAGCAACAATTGAAAAACCTGTCATTGAAATTTCTTCTTTAGTAATTTGATTTTCTGCATCCATTTCTAATTCTCCTTAAATTAATCTTTGAATATGAATTGTTAAATACGTTTGTTCACTTAGTGATAACTTTATTTGTAATTTTTCCTGCATTAATTCCTTAATTTGCTGGACGATTTGCCATGCTTGTGAATAATTGTTTTCTATTTCACTAATCATTCCTTCTAAGATTGGCAAGCTATCTGGTTCATTATTATTAAGTCGATTAATAAAATATTTTAGGTGAACTAATAGTCTGTCATAATCATTCAGTTCATCTTGAACAACTTTGATAATTTCATCATTTTCTGTTTGATTCTTATCTTCATTAATGCTTTCACTAGTATGGGCATTAATGAAGTGAAGAGCGATACTCTTATGTTCTGATTCGGGAAAAGAAATATCTAAACTATTTCGAAAACCTGTAATTACATCATCTGCAATCTGATATGGAATAGGATAAGTATCACTTAAATCCGGCAAATAATTGACATCTTCTTCATTCTTAATCAAACGTTGATATGCCCCAAATAGGTGCGTTGTTAAGGTCACATAAATATATGGCTCAACCGCAAATTTATATTTAGTTTGTACTTGATCAATCAAATCATAGCTCGTTGTTACAAAATCTAATGGCACATTTGCTAATAAAGTTGTTAGATCATTAACGGTATTTTTATCTTTTATTTCGAATACCTTATCAACATTTTCTTCCTGAATTAAATCTCCTTTTTGCTTATGAAAAGCAACACCCCTTCCCATAACAATATTTTGTTTATTATCCCTGGTATGAACAATTGCAACATTATTGTTTAATATTTGGGCTATTCGATATTTCATGTCTCACTCCTCTAGGAAAATAAAAAACCGTGAAATTTCAATACAGACTTACAGGCAGTTGTTTGTATCAAAAGTTCGCGGTTTTGCCTAATCGTATTAGTTACAATCCACATTTATTTTTGCTTATATGTGTATAATAGCATGTTATCTTTTTAATGTAAACGCTTTTATTAGAATTATTTATTTATTGATCATCATGTAATTAAATAAAGGAGACTGATTCTTAATCAATCTCCTTTATGCGTGCGGTTTCTCTAAAAAATATAAATATTCAAATTCTTAATTAATTTTATAATAGTTTCTAATTTTTATTTTTTACTTCTAATGGTCTGCCCTTCCAATCATAGTATTTACGGCTAAGACGATTCTTTTTGTTATCAAATACTACTAAGCGATAAAGTGCATAAATCGTACCTATCATTGCACAGCCTTCAATAAAAATATTTTTAAAGAAAAGTTGGGGAATATTAATAGCAATTACAAATACTGTCCAATATAATACTCGCTTACGCCGTGCTTCTTCTTCGCGACTAACTTTCTTTGTTTTCATAATAATCATCTCTACCGTTTCTAACTAATATTTTTTATTATGCTTCTTTAGCAGCTGCTGCATATTTAGCATTCCGCTTCTTCATTTCTGTTGAATACCACCAGAAAATTAAGATATAAGCAGCAATCGCTAAGATTGCGTAAATAATAAACATTCCTTGATGCTTCCATGCATTACCTACTAAATAGCCCAAGAATTTTTCAATAGGACCTTCCATTGTAGTATCTGATACCAATGCATGTGCAGGAATATTAGCACCAACTTGATGAGCTACTTGAGTTACAAATGGAGCAACTAAGGTACCAGCCCACAAGAAGATTGGTAATTCGATTGTACCAATGACAATCATTCTGATAATCTTACCACGAGTTACGACTAATAAAGCTGGCGTAACCCCCATAGCGATTATTCCACCTAAAGGCATCATTCTGTTGCCTGGGATAACCATAGCTTCAATCATCATAATTGGAGCTAAAACATTAGCAGCTGCCCAAATTTCAGCACGTCCAGCAATGAATGGCCAGTCAAGACCAACATTAAATGTACGTCCCTTAAATTTAGAAGTAGCAAAGTTTGAAATACCTTGTGATAAAGGCTCAACAGAAGCAATAAACCAAGAACCAATAACTGAGAACAATTCAATACATGCACCGGCTGTAAAGGAAAGTGTAAACATTGTCTTCCAGCCTTGTTCGGTTGTAAAGTTGTAGCCAGCAAGTAATGAAACAAAGATACCTAAGTAAACACCAATTGCGAAACGACTACCCCAGAAACCAATCTTTTCGTTTAATTTAGCTGAGTCGAAATCATATTTATCAAGCCACGGTAAAAATTTATCAAAGAACTTATTGAAGACCATAATTACTGGATTCATCATATAGTTCATGTGAGTAGTTGTCATTGGGTTACTTGATGGAGCATCTAGCAAATCATCAAAAGTTGGTTTCATCAAATCTGAGTTAACAATCTTCAAGTAACCAATAAGTAAAATTAATAAAGTGGCTAACCAAAGGGGCGCACCACAGAAGACTGCAAATAAGCCAACAAATGCTGAATGCCAAACATCAAAGATATCGACATCTAAAGTGTTAGTTCTCTTGAAAATTAACATTAAAACATTCAAGATAATTAAAACTAACAAGAAGTACAAAGTATATGGAGATCCCCAAGTAATAGTAGCAAGAGGTGCCCACCCCATATCCATGATGTCTTTATGCATACCAGTGTTCTTAACGAATTGATTCATCGCTGGAGCAAAACTGGTAGTCAGCAAATTCATAATATCGCCAATTGCTGTCAAGGCAATCGCTAACTTCATACCACCTTCAAGAGCCTTACTAAATTTAACTTTGAAACACAAAGCAATAATTGTAAGAACAACCAACATAATTGTTGGAGCACCCATATCAATTAAAGGCTTAAAGATAGCATTCGCAAAATCAATTATCGCATTCATTTTCTATTCCCCCAGGAATAATAGCTATTCTATTCTGTTTCTACCTTCTTAACTACCTCTTCAACTTTGTCATAGACTGGTTGAGCCATTGCTGGAATTCTATAAAGAATTGGTCCAGCTTCAATTAAAGGAATCTTAGGTTCAAAGGCTAAATCTGTCTTAGCAATAGTTAGGTATGCATCATAGTGATTAAGCATATCTTCATTTACATCTTTAATCATCACAGCATCTACATGAACATTGTGTCCGCGCTTTTTCATCTCTTCTTCAACAGCATCCTTAATTTGATGAGAAGAATTAACACCTGCACCACATGCAGCTAATAATTTAACTTCCTTTGCCATAATAAATACCTCCCAAAAACATATTTTATTCTTGCTTAAAATTCTCACTCATAAAATCAAATATTTGTTTAGTAGAAGTGAGATTAAACAGCCTTACTAAATCTTTAACTGGCGTTGTAGATAAGAACCCCATAATCTGGGCTAATACATTGGCTTGTCCTTCGGGATCATTATTTAGAATCATAAATAAAAATTTAACTTCTAAACTTTTATCTGGTTCAATCATATTTTGAAACTTAATTGGATGTTTCAAAGCGATCGGAACAATCAACCGAGCATTTACAAATTCACCTTCTGTATGAGGAATTGCGACATTTGGCAACTCTTTAGAAATTGGAGAAGTATCAATTCCAGTTGGATAATGCTCTTCTCTTTCAATAATATGTGAAAGAAAATCTCCCTTCACATAGCCAGCTTTTAATAACTTGCCATAGACTTCCTCTAGGACTTCTTCTTTACTTGTCTTGTCGCTGGTATAAACTGCGTCAGGAGCAAATAAACTAGTTGCCACTGTCATATGAATCACCTTTCCAGTATTTATAAATGAACATGTTTTGTTTTTATATGTTAGATATTGTTCATTTACTACACCAATATAATATAATAATGTTCAATAAATTACAAGCGCTTTCATTAATTAATTTGAACTTATTTTTTTATAAAGAAAATGGAGCATAATAGTATGCTCCATTAGTTTTTATTAATAAAACTTGAGGGAAATTTATAAATTATAGGTTAATAGTTCTACAATATTTTATTGATCAAGAGGCGTAGTTTTAATTACGTCACCACGTAGTCCAACTAGGTATCCTTGAGCTATTTTATCTTTACGGGATGGATGTACAACCTGGAATTTTCCACGTTTCACTACTCGAGGATTTAGACTTTTAACACCAGATGGAAGAACAGCATTTGTGCCATGAATTACAGCTACAATTACCTTATAACCTTTTTTAGTTATTTGAATAGGTGCATAGTGCAGAGTATCATTATATAATTCGACAATTGTACCTTTAGGCATATAAAACATTCTCGCTTCTGTATTAGGATCCACGAAATGTTCTTCTTCAAGTGTTTCGCGCTTCCCTAATACCATTAATACATCATCAAGCATAATGTTCACTTCTGAACATTGATGATATTCAAAAGCAGTAAAAGTATCTGAATGCCCTAAAGTAACACCAGCATCAATAGGAATTTCACCAAAAATATCACGCTTCACTGCTAACATGGTATAGGTATCCGCTAATTCAGGAATGTTAGGAATATACTTCATGCCAGTTTTAGGTATCTGGACTTTTTCCATTACCTCATAAACATCATCCAAATTAAAATCATTAGTGTATAAAACACCGTATTCTTTAAAAGAGGGATCATCTAATGTCAAAATTTTATATTGGGGATTTAATTTTCTAAATTCTTCTAATTTACTCATCTTGTTACCCCACTCTATCTAATCGTGATATACTCCTTCAGCCCACTTCTTGTTTTCTTCATCAAAGAAGTGTTCGTTATCCTTTTGATCAGGATTTGGTTTAGCAATATTATCAATTTTTTCAATTAGCTTCTTATTTTCTTCAGTTGGTTGATACTTTTCATTCAAAAATGCATCCGCAATATAGAAAATAAAGTCTCTCCCTAAGACAATACCACCCATCCCTAAAACGTTAGCATTTAATTCACGCTTAGCATATTTAGCTTGAACAACATCACCAACCATGGCTGCTCGAATTCCTTCATTCTTATCAGCCGCCGTTGAAATACCAATACCAGTACCACACATTACAATACCAACATCAGCTCTACCATCGGCAACGGCTTCGGCAACACGTTTTCCATACATTGGATAGTGTGTTCTAGTATTATCATAGGTACCAAAATCTAATACTTGATAACCTTCCTCTTTCAAGTGATCGGATAATGCCATCTTAATTGGAGTGACAATATGGTCATTTCCTAAAGCAACAACAGTATGCTTATCAATCTTTGGATCTACAAATTCTGGTTGTGGTCTATCATTATCAAACATTTCAAAACCTCCTCTAAATCATTTTTTCAAGCATATCTAAACGAACTTGATGACGTCCAGCCGCATACTCAGTATGTAGATAATAGTCAATGATTGATTCAGCAAGCTTTTCACCAACAATACCACTACCAATTGCTAATGCCTTTGCGCCGTTATGCATAGCAGTCATATGGCCGGTTCTTTCTTCATTAACGTCTGCAGTTACCATCCCTTTAACCTTATTTGAAGCCATAGCAGACCCTACACCGTATTCATCAAACATAATAGCTTTTTTAATACCGTGCTCTAATACTTCGTGAGTTACTTTTAAGCTAGATTCCACAAAATCTTCTGCAGGTTCTGGCGTTACATCTAGCACCTCATAGCCTCCATCTTCTAAGTATTTTTTTACTTTTTCTTTTAGTTCAAAACCATTCTTGTCACTACCAATAACAACTTTCATGTTGTTCTCCTTTCACTATTCACTATCCTGATACAAAGTCGTAATTTGGCTGTAATGTTTTACGATATCAGTATCAAGCCCAGGACTTGTAATTAACCCATCTACATCATACAAATGGTAAAATTCATAAAAATCATTGCGGTTAATTTTATGATAATCAGCTACAACATACTTTTTACGTGAGCGATTCAATCCTAGTCCTTGCGTTTGTCCCTCTTCTAAATTAGCTGTCATCATCGAGGTGTCTTTAATTCCGTTTACGCCAACAAAGCCCCGATCAAAAGATATTCCTCTTAACTGATTGTTTGCTAATGCTCCAATAAAAGCCCCACTAACTCTACGATATGAACCCCCAATTAAAATCAGTTCATAATTATTCGCATTCTTTTTAGCAGCCTCAAAAACAGGTAAAGAATTAGTAACAATTCGCAAGTTTTTTTGATTCAATTTTGCAACCATAAATTCTAAAGTTGTTCCTGGTCCAACATAAATTGTTTCATCATCTTGAACAATTTTACTTGCAACTTCAGCTGCCGCTTGTTTTTCAGAGATGTTAATTTCTCGTTTCTGGATATAATTTTTTTCAACAGAATCTTGTTGAGAAATTACCTGCGCCCCGCCATGAATTCTCATTACTTTACCAGTAGTATTTAATTCATTAAGGTCCCGTCTAATCGTCATGTCTGAAACTTGCAATGTTTTAGCCAATTCATCAACGGTTACAAACTTTCTATCAGTTACAATTTCTAAAATATTTCTTAATCGTTCTCTTTTAAGCATTATTCACCTTAATTCTATTTGGCTAACTAACTCATTACATCTTTATTATATATGTTCATTTATGTTTGTCAAAGTTAATTTATGTTCACTATTTATTTAAAAAGCCAAATAGTCCTCCTTAGCCGTATTATAGCAAGGATATCGCTTACACAAAAATATTTTTTTATGTTTACAAACTTTAAAACCAACAACTTAGAACAGAGCTAATTTTATGCTTGACTTTTTTCTTATATCTTAGTTAAATTAAGAAAGAGATAATGTGATGACCTTTAATATAGTCCCGTGAGGCTATCAAGGAAATCTGCGCGTAAACTATTTTTTGACATAGTTTTAAACAGAAACGGCTATCTTAAAGGGATCTTCTTTAGATAGTCGTTTTTTCTTTAGGTCATCAAGATTTTCATTTCAAGGAGGAAATTATGAAAAAGATGCCTAAAGACACATTTCATAATGATGATGCGATCTTAGACGTTTATGAGAAGCCAGAATTAGGACAAGGAATTCTCCTTTCCATGCAACACTTGTTTGCCATGTTTGGCTCAACGGTTCTGGTTCCAATCTTAGTCGGAATCAATCCAAGTATTGCTCTTCTTTCATCTGGTGTTGGTACTTTAGTCCATATGCTACTAACCCGTTTCAAGATTCCAGCATACTTAGGATCAAGTTTTGCTTTCGTTGCAACAATGCAAGCTTTAATGAAGCAAGACGGTTATCCAGCAATTGCTCAAGGTGCAATTGCGGCTGGGTTAGTATATGTTATCGTTGCCTTAGTTATCGCAAAAGTTGGGTCTGATTGGGTAAACAAAGTCTTACCACCAATTGTTGTAGGACCAATCATTATCGTAATTGGACTATCTCTTGCAACTACTGCTGCCAACGATGCCATGATGAAAGGTACCAAGTACAACCTAACTTACTTTGGTGTTGCCATCTTTACCTTAGTGATGACCTTAATTTTTCAAATGTGTTTTAAAGGTTTCACTAGTCTGGTCTCAATTATGCTTGGAATCGTTTGTGGCTACGCTCTATCTTGCGTTCTAGGAATAGTTGATTTTTCAGGAGTAGCAAAGGCTGCTTGGTTCTCGATGCCCGCTTTAGATGTACCTGGAATTAGCTACCACTTCAAATGGTATCCAGCAGCCATCTTAACAATGGCCCCAATCGCCTTTGTTACAATGACTGAACACATGGGACATATTATGGTTCTTAACTCTCTAACTAAGAGAAACTTCTTTAAGAATCCAGGTTTGCACCGTACTATGATGGGTGACGGTCTTTCAACAATTATTGCCGGTTTTATCGGTGGTCCTCCGACTACTTCTTACGGTGAAAATATCGGTGTTTTAGCTATGACCAAAGTTCATTCAGTTTGGGTATTAGCAGGAGCTGCAGTATTTGCAATTGTCTTTAGTTTTGTTGGTAAAGTTGCTGCAGTTATCGAATCAATTCCAATGCCAGTTATCGGTGGTATTTCATTTTTACTATTTGGAACGATTGCATCTAATGGTCTAAAGATTTTAGTTGATGATAAAATCGACTTTGGCGAAAAACGTAATATGTTAATCGCTTCCGTTATCTTAGTTATTGGTATCGGTGGAGCTTACTTACAACTTGGTAACTTCCAATTAACTTCAGTTGCTTTATGTACCATCTTTGGTATGTTAATGAACTGGATCTTACCTAAACAAGCAGCCAGTGAAAAGGCACTTGAAGCTGAAAAGAAAGAAAAATCTGAGCAAAAATATTTTAATTAATTGAATATTTCAAAAAACTAGAGCTACAAGTAATGTAGCTCTAGTTTTTTATTTGCTAAAAATATTAAAAAAATATTATTTTTAAATAAAATTAATGATATATTTTTTAAAAATAAAAATGGAATTTTTACCAAATGCAAGCCTTAACTTTTAAAGAAAACCATACAAATTTTTATATCGGCAATTTATTATCAAAAATTGGTAATTGGACTGTATTTCAAGCAGTAGATAGTAATGGCTTTTTAGGAAGTATTCATATTTTTAAAAATGAAGCCATTAATAATAAAAATAATTTATTGCAAGAAGAAGACTTCTATAATTACTTAGACACTTCCAATCAAATCATTGATCCATTTAATTTTAATAAGGAAAATTTAAAAATTACTAAGATTAAATGGGCTTCACTTGCTAATTTATTAATTCAAATCCAATCTTTCAATTCCATAATTAGTATTGAGAGTATTGGTAACAAAACATATACAGGACGCATTAACATGATTACCTCTACTTCAGCTTATTTAGATGAACAAACTGAAGAATACAACTTAACAGAAATTCCGTTAAAGATTGATTACACTAAAATAGTTGGAGTTTCTGCTAATTCAATCGAAAATAAACTTTTTAACAATTGGCTATTAATGGAAAATCATCGTAATAGTCGAGTTGCATTTCGACTATTACGATGATTCGCGCTTTAACACTTATTATCTTGGAAAGATTATCAAAGAAGATGAGAATCATTTATTGTTTGAAAGTTTAAATAATTTAGGTCAACTTGATGGAATACTCTTAATCAATAAGAAGCATTTAATCCATACTGTACATCAAAGTACCGAATTAGATTACTACCAATACTTAGTAAATTATCATCACAAGCAAAGTACTTTTAATCCCCGTAATTTGAAAATAGATTATCCTCAATCGGAATTAAAATCCGCTATTAAGAAACAGGAACTAGTAGGTATTGATAACTATGCATTTGACAATACGAATATTGGAGTAGTTACTGCAACTTTCGAAGATTATTTTCTTCTGCAGAATCTCAATGATTATTCTCTCTCTGATAGTATCCAAAAAATACACTTTGATGATTTAATCGCCGTAAAATTGACAAGTAATACTCAAGTCCTCTTAACTAATTACTTAAATCGTTAATACTATGATCAAGAAAGCTACAAGTAGCTTTCTTTTTTTAACTAAAATATTTGCTAAATTCATTACGATACTCTGTAGGGGTCTTGTATTTCCAGGACTTAAAATTTCTATTTAAAACTCTAGTGTTAGAAAAGCCACTCTCATAAGCAACTAATTCAATTGATTTATTTGTATTTAAAAGTAGTTCTCTAGCATGCATTAAACGAACCAATTTTAGATATTTACCCATGCTTAAGTTATTAGTCTGCTTCAATTGCCGGTTTAATGTCACATGAGAAATATTAAACTTCTGTGCAATATCACCAACTTGAATATCCTCTTGAAAATGCTCGTTAATATACTTAATTATCTCATCCCCTAAAGCTAGATTGGAGCTTTGAACAATTTGCTCTTTATTATTAAAGTTTTGATCAAGTAAAACGATAATTTTCATCAGATGACTTAATACTATAAAACGACGAGCATCAGTTAATGGTTTTCGGCATAACCGACCAAGTGCTACTATCTCTTTTACTAATTCATTATATGCCCGCTGCTTTTTTGTACTCTTCTGCCCTAATAAATTGAGATTCCAGTTAATACTTGATGGATACTGACTTAATAAAAAATCATCATCAATGATTAACCCCTCATATTTCCATTCGCCTGCTTCACCTGATGCACTATGAATTTGACGCCGATTAACTAACCAAATATCTCCACTATTTAAATGATAAGTCTGTCCTTCAAGAGCAAAACGAAGATCTTTTCCCTTAATTAAATAGTTCAGCTCAATTCTCTGATGCCAATGTTCCGGCTGCATAGCTTGATTATCACAATAAAAATAAAATGGTAGTCGCTGATTATTTTGAACCTCTTCATGTCCAATCATTGTAATCCCTTTCAAAATAATTACTTCTTAGTTACGAAAATGACACTTAGTCTCTATTTATAAATGATATATTAATCATATATAAAATACGAGGAGGAATTAAATTGATTAAACTAATTGCCTTAGACACAGACGGTACACTCTTAAGCTCAAAAAACAAAATCTTACCTTCAACCAAGAGAGCTATAAAAAAAGCCTTAGACCTAGGAATTAAAGTTGTACTTTGTTCTGGTCGCCCAATTGCCGGTTTAGAGCATTTCATGAAAGAACTAGGTATTGAAGGCAGTGATCAATATGCAGTTACTTTAAATGGCGCAATCACTAGAACTGCTGATGGCAAAATAATGACTCAAGATTTAGTTAACAATGCGCTTTATCGTGCTTTAACTAAATTTGCCAAAGAACAAAAAGTCCCTTTCAATATTGTTGATCCTGATTCAAGAATTATTACTGCTGATCATGATGTAGACTATTTTGAATTGCTTCAGGCCTGGGAAAATACAGCCCCTATGTTCATTCGAATCCCTGATGAAATGCCAGACAATTTTAAAATTTCAAAGGGATGTTTTGTTGGTTCAAAGGAAATCCTCGATCAAGTTGAACCTACTCTAAGAGAAAAATTTAGCAAGGATCTTTATATTGTTCGAGCTGATGATCATTTCTTAGAATGTCTCCATCCCAATGTTAATAAAGGAAATGGCTTAAAAGAGTTGGGTGAAAAAATAGGCATTACTCCAGATGAAATGATTGCTTTTGGCGATGAAAAGAACGATATTTCAATGTTTGATATTGTTGGTACTGCAGTTGCTATGGGCAATGGAAGCCAAGAAGCAAAGGATCATGCAGACTATATTACTGATTCAAATGATAATGATGGGATTGCTAAAGCACTAGATAAATTTGTTTTTTAACAAAAAATCGACCTTCCTAATGAAAGATCGATTGATGTTTTTACCAATATTGATTTGTTAAAGTCTTAACCTTTTGTTTAGCAATTAAGTAGTAGCCTACTGCAGCAATTGACCAACCCCAAACAATATGGCCAAAGAATTCTGAGAAGTGTTCCGCAAATGGCATTTGCCAAGGTGCTGGTGTTGTACCAAGAACTGGCATAATAATTAAATGCCATGCGACCCAAATAATGATTCCATACAAAGCACCTTCCCATAGGCCAGTCCAAGCAGTTTTCTTGAATTGGACCATATAAATCAAAAGCCATGCAAAGAAAATTGAGAAGCTAAAGTGCAAAATTAAGGCAACCCAGAAAACTTTTTGATCAGTATTATAAATTACATAAGCATGAGTAAATTTATACGATGCACCCATTTGTTGTAACATGTGTTGGGGTGGATTAACAACATCACGTGCTAAGGTTCTCGGTGGTAAGATTTTCTCCCAACCAATCTTAACCATTCCAGAGATCATCCCTGCAATAATACCAAACCAAACGCTCTTTAAAAAGACGCGCCAACCATTTGAACTCTTATTCATAGCTTTCCCCTCTTTATATCAATTACATAATTAATTATAGAAAATGAGTTCAATTTATCAATACATATTTTGATATCTTATACCCTACTAACACCTAATTAAAGGAGAAATATTAAATGACAAAACTAATTGCCGTTGATATGGATGGTACTTTTTTAAATGATAATAAAACTTATGATAAAGAAAAATTCACTAAAATTTATCAAGAACTAGAAAGAAAGAATATTAAATTCACTGTTGCTAGTGGTAATCAATATTACCAGCTTGTTTCTTTCTTTAAAGATTTTCCTGATATAATCTATGTAGCAGAAAATGGTGCAATTGTTAGAAATCAAAAAGAAATTTTAAAGCTGAGTTATTTTTCAGATGAATCAAGTAAAGTAATTTACAACTTTTTATTAAAACAACCAGAACTAGAATTTTTAGTTTCTGGAGTCAAAAGTGCGTATTTTCCAATTAGCTATTCAGTCCGCTACTATGATGTATCAACTCACTACTATTATCATCTTAAAAAAATTAATGAGCTAGCAGACATTAAGGACCATATTGTTAAATTTAATATTTCTTGTCCTGATGATAAAACTGTTTATTATGTAAATTTCTTAAAAGAAAACCTATCTGATTATTGCGATGTTACAAGTAGTGGTCATGGTGATATCGACATCATTCAGCCTGGAATCCATAAAGCTCACGGCTTACAGGAGCTTGGCACACTACTTAATATTCCTTTATCTGAAATGACTGCTTTTGGCGATGGTGGAAATGATCTAGAAATGATTAAGGAAGTTGGGGATGGATTTGCTATGGCAAATGCAGATCCGGCGCTTTTACAGGTTGCAAATCATACAACTACATCAAATAATGAACAAGGTGTCCTTACTTACATTACAGATAATATTCTTTAGTAAAAAGGCATGAAACAATCCCCCGTTTCATGTCTTTTTACTTTTTAATACATATCACCAAATTCTTCAACAAAATCAGCAAAATATGGCAACGTAAATTCAACACTTCCCCGTTCTTTACTAATGATTACCTGGTCATCAATTAATCTACGGCGATAAATAGAAATATAATTTTTAGGCTTATCCATTTTCGCCATTATTTTACTAATAGCAACTTTATCTTCATCACTCTCAATCATAGCTTGTATAAATTCTTTATCCTTTGGTGATAATGAGCTGTAAACTTTTACATATACATTTCTAAAAAGCATTTCCTTATATTCAGGCAATATAGTTTGCAGAGTGCTATCAGTAATTAATTTATCTTCCGTATCCCAAACCAGATATCCCAATAATTGAAATGCATATGCATAACCAGCCGTCATTCTAACCATTTTAGTTAAAACGACATCATCAATTTTTCTTCTACCTTTTGTAAAAGCAGAGAGATAGCTATATTTCATACTTATAGCATCAAGCGGCGTTAAAGTTATTCTTCCACTTCTTAGAAGAAATGTTAGTATATCATCATTTTGTAATTCAGATACTTCTGAGGGTAAGCCAGTCATAATCAAAAAAATATCATACTTTTCCCGTCTCATTAGTTGATAAGTTGTTGCAAATTGTTTTACTTCTACTGTAGACTGAGCTTCATCTAAAGTTACTAAAACTTTTATTCCCTTAGCCTTTAGTTGCTTAAGAATTCCTTCTAAGATTATTCTTGCATCGTTACTTTCCAGCTTCTGTGATTCCTTATTAAAGCTAATACCCCAAAGTTCAAAATGCCAATCTAGCTGATCAAATATCTTATGAAATTTATTGTTCATCCGTTCATAGATTAATTTTACTAATGTAATTAATAAATCTTCTCCAACAGCTAAGTTAATTACAATCCAATTATCTTTTTTAGACATTTGATTGCTGATGTCACTTAGAAAAGTTGTCTTTCCCGATCCCCGTAATCCGTAAACCAAAGTAGTATGATACGGACTTGTTTCATGTTCTAACCCCTTGATCACAGTATCCAATTGCTTGGTTCTATCCAAAAATATTTTAGGCACATCACCAAATGTAGGATTAAATGGGTTCATGTATCTCACCTCCTATTATTATTTTTATACTATTTTATACTATTTTATACTTTAAATCTATTTTTATACTATTTTATACTTTTTCATAAAAAAATAGTCACTCAACTATTGAGTGACTAAAGATATTATTTTGGCTGTATAATTTTTCCTGTTGATGAATATCTATGATATTCTATCGACAGGATTTTTTTACGTAAAAAAAGAGG
>PPYF01370197.1_pt1 | contig 98259 bp, 90 predicted proteins | sample 1559871 | NCBI WGS metagenome assembly PPYF01 (sample SAMN08240021, study PRJNA423297) | Human gut metagenome, whole genome shotgun sequencing project.
AAGCGAAACATCCCAACTTGAGTGTGAGTGAGTTGCGTGAAACCAAAGAATATAATCACGCAATGGAGCGCTTTGGCACCGGCAGTGATTTACAAAAAGCGGCGCAAGCCGTTACGGGTGCATTAACGGTGTTATCAGGCAATAATCTGTCGGGTGCGTTAGCCAGCGGGGCATCGCCTTATCTCGCCACTGAAATCAAAAAATTGACTACCGTTAATGGCGAAGTCAATGTTGCTACGAATGCATTAGCACATACGATTTTAGGTGCGGTGACTGCTGAGCTGAATAATCAATCCGCTGTTGCTGGCGGTTTAGGCGCAGGCGGCGGTGAATTAGCCGCAAGGTATATCGCTAATAAGCTTTTCCCAAATAAAAAAATCAGTGACCTGACTGAAAGCGAAAAACAACAAGTCAGCGCTTTAAGTCAGTTAGCCGCAGGACTTGCAGGTGGCATCTCCACAGGTAATATAGAAGGCGCCGTCACCGCTGCACAAACAGGGGAAAAATACGGTTGAGAATAACTCACTGAGCGGTACGATAGCGAAAGAATCAGGGAAGAACGCAATTAAACTTTGTGCTTCGCCGTGAAAATTTACTGTGTGGACGTAATGTGGACATTCTAAAAATTAAGGGGTTACGTTTTCACGTAACCCCTTGTTTTATTTGGTGGAGCTGGCGGGAGTTGAACCCGCGTCCGAAATTTCTACATCCTCGGCACTACATGCTTAGTCTAATCTTTAATTTCACTTACCCACTGCGGATAGACACGCCATGAATAAGCTAGCTTGATTAAGTTTAACGCTTCAACCTCAAGCTAGGCATCCACGCGATCTCTTTTGGGTTTGACCTCTCTTGATCCCCGTCTTAAGAGCGGAAGCTAGGGAGAGAGGGCTCTAAGCAGGTTATTAAGCTGCTAGTGCGTGTTTGTAATCGTCGTTTGCGACTATTATTTTGCGGCTTTTTACGAGGCCAACCGCCCCTCGGCATGCACCTTGGGTTTCGCAAATCCCGTCGAATCCAGAATCAGCATCACGGTTGATTTGACCATAAAGGTTATCAAGTTCACGCTGTTTTAATAACAGTTTACGGGTACGCGTTGGGTCACAAACTACATGGCTTGATGCAACATTTAAAGGAGTAATGGTTGCACCAAAAAGATAAGCTTCGCCATCGCGCATGACGACGTAGCTATCACTGATGTTTGCTTTACCGGCACGCAGTGATTTAACTTCCCAGCCTTGTAACGACAGACCCGCTTCAATCTCATCTTCGATGAAATATTCATGGCGAGCACGTTTGTTTAACGCAATGGTCGCAGAACCAGGTTTGTGTGATTTTTTCTTTGTCATAATGTCCACATTATACTGTATGAGCAATAGAAAGAAATCATTTAACCGACTGTTTTCTTTTCAATTGCATAAAACTTAAGCTATATTCCATTAGATTTTTAATTAGTCACTGTTCAATGATATGATCCGCACAGTGTTGTCGTACAGGAATAACTATGCCTCAGATTAGTCGATCTGCTCTTGTCCCTTTTAGTACAGAGCAAATGTTTAAACTGGTTAATGATGTTCTTACTTATCCTGATTTTCTACCAGGATGCGTTGGAAGTAAACTGATCAAAAGCACACCAGAAGAAATGATTGCATCAATAAATGTCTCTAAAGCGGGGATCAGTAAAACATTTACTACCCATAATTTTTTAAAGACAAATGAACGTGTGGATATGCGTCTTGTTGATGGTCCCTTTCGTAAATTAACTGGGGGATGGGTGTTTACCGCACTTGATGATAATGCGTGTAAGATAGAGTTTCAGCTAGACTTTGAGTTCACCAATAAATTAATTGAGTTAGCCTTTGGTCGTATTTTTAAGGATTTAACGAACAATATGGTGCAGGCGTTTACTCACAGAGCGAAAGAGATCTATCGTGACTAAAATATGGGTAGAGGTAACCTATGCGTTACCTGACAAACAGTACCTTATCCCTGTGGAACTAACATTAGGGGATACTGTTGAACAAGCCATTATTGCTTCAAATATCTTAACGATTTGTAATGATATTGATTTGACTAAGAATAAAGTGGGTATTTATAGTCGACCAGCAAAGTTAAGCGATAATGTGCGAGACGGTGATAGAGTTGAAATTTATCGACCTTTAATTGCCGATCCTAAAGAAATGCGTCGTAAACGTGCTGAGAAAGCACGACAAAAAGCGGATTAATATTATGCTTTTTGCCCAATAGGGGTGAGCATCATATATTGCATTGATAGGCCGTTTGATTACAGACAGATATAATAAAAGACAACACTGTTATAAAGCAATTTCTCTTTATAAAAACACACCCCAACGTCAAATCTAACGTATGGGGTGCAATTCACTTTTGCCAATCTTATACAAAACTAAGCTTTCTTAGCACTGTAATCGCATTACGATTTTGTTGCAGGTGCTGAGAAGTTAGGCATATTGCCTTGTTTATCAATCTTAGTCAGTATGCCATTGCTATCAAAAGTCAGGGTAAGAGTCTCTTGACGCACTTTCTGATGACCAGGCTCTTCACGGAAAACATAATACCAAGTCTGGCTTCCGAAAGGATCTTTTAGCATTGGCGTACCAAGGGCAAATTGAACTTGCTGCTGTGTCATTCCTTGCTGAACTTTTGCGACTTCGGCTGGCGTTAAATAATTTCCCTGATTGATATCTGGGTGATAAACCAGTCTCTCGAACATAGAGCAACCTGAAGTCATTACGACTAAAGATAAGGCGGCAACTTTTAACAGTTTAAAACGCATGGTTATTACATTCCTTTTAGGGTCATAGTGACGATGATAATCGACAACGCAGCAATTGAAAACCTTTCACGCTCTGCCTATGACCCTAAATATCAATAAAAGTTTGTTAATCGTTATGCAGCCAACAAATCTTTCGCATTTGCTAAGGTATTTTTGGTGACTTCACTACCTGCTAATAAACGAGCGAGCTCTTGTAGACGTTCTTTTTTCGATAGTAGTTTCATGGTTGTTTCAGTTTCTTCACCATTTGTCTCTTTATTGACAAAATAGTGTTGATGGCCACAACCCGCGACTTGAGGTAAGTGAGTGACACACATTACTTGAGTTGATTCACCTAATTCGCGTAATAATTTACCCACAATAGCAGCAGTAGGACCACTGATACCAACATCAACTTCATCGAAAATAAGAGCAGGTGTATCCATTTTCTTCGCTGTGATCACTTGGATTGCAAGTGCAATACGTGATAATTCACCACCAGAAGCAACTTTAGAAAGGGCTTGATGCGGTTGCCCTGGGTTTGTAGTGACATTAAATTCAACTTTTGTGGCACCATCGATTTGCAGTGAGCTATCATCAAAATGAGTATCAACAGTAAAATAGCCATGAGGCATTGATAATTGATGCATACTGTTGGTGATAAGCTGGCTTAATTCATTCGCATACTGCTGGCGAACCTGATGTAACTGTTTTGCGACATCTAATGCAATTAAATGGTCAGCTTTAACTTGTTCGATTAACGCATCACAATCATCATTTTGACGAAGTAGGGCATTTTTTTCTTCAATTAATTGCTGATGAAGATCGTATAATTCTTCAGGTGCGACACGATGTTTGCGTGACAAACTGATGTACTTAGACATGCGTTTTTCAACTTCAAATAAGCGATTAGGATCCATCTCTAAGCGATCGCTATAATGACGAAGTTCATCACTCACTTCACTAATTTGAATTGTAGCTTCTTCCAGCATCTCTAATAGTGAATTGAACTGACTTTCCATAGAGGTCAGTTCAGCAATTTCATGTTTAGCCACATTGAGCATACTTAAAATATTTTGCTCTTCGTTATCGCTTAAAATTTGTAAGCTATTTTGGCTTAAAGTCAAAAACTGCCCGCAGTTAGAAAGACGTTTATATTCTTGATCTAATTCTGGGTATTCACCTTGTACTGGCTGAAATTCATTGAGTTCTTTTAAATGGTAATCAACCAGTTGCTGCCTAGCTTCTCGTTCTAAAGAGAGTTGTTGAAAAGCGGCTAAAGTTTGGCAACTTTGATGCCACGTTTGATAAGCCGACTTCATGCTTTTTAATAAAGCTGGTTCATGGGCATAGATATCAAGCAGTTGTTTTTGATAACGAGGCTCTAGAAGTTGTTGGTGAGCATGTTGTCCATGGATCTGGATAAGCAAAGAACCAAGTTCTCTTAATTGTGAAAGTGGTACAGAAGTGCCGTTGATAAAACCACGAGAACGCCCATCAGCAGAGATAGTTCTTCTTAATAGGCATTCGTTATGGTCATCAAGATGATGTTCTTCAAGCCAACGTTGTGCTGATGGCGTGTCAGAGAGTGAGAATCGTGCACATAAATCGGCTCTAGTTGCACCTGGGCGCACCATATTGGCATCACCACGGTTACCTAAGCATAAACCTAGAGCATCAATTGCAATAGACTTACCTGCGCCAGTTTCGCCTGTAATGGTGGTCATGCCACCAGAAAAATCGATTTCAAGTTCACGGACTATGGCAAAATGACTAATGGTTAATTGAGTCAGCATAGTGCCTCTCCTGTGTATAAAAACATATCTGTAATTACATACAGTATAAACTGGTTTTTTATACAGTAAAGTAGTGAGGCACAAAAATTAGAACATTTTTTTCGACCAACCTAATTTTGAGCTGAGCGTATTAAAATAATTGTAATCAGTCGGATGAACTAAATTGAGCTTTTGACGACTTCTCTTAATAATAACTTCATCACCTTCTTTAATGGGTAACACTAATTGGCTATCGCAACTGACTTCATAATCGATATTTGTTTGTGAGAATTTTAAGCGAATTTGGCTATCACTGCTGATAACTAAAGGGCGTGCTGACAAGGTATGTGGAAACATAGGCACAAGCGCAATAGCATCAAGATTGGGTGTTAAAATAGGACCACCCGCAGAGAGTGAATAGGCTGTTGATCCTGTTGGTGTTGCGATAATTAAGCCATCAGAACGTTGAGAGAAAGCAAAACGATCATCAATGTAAACTTCAAACTCGATCATATGAGCAACTTTGCCAGGATGAAGCACGACTTCATTGATTGCTGTACCAATGCGATTTCTCTGACCTTCAGCATAGACGCGTGCTTCAAGTAAAAAACGTTTTTCTTCATGATAGTGCCCAGCTAACACATTGGTTAATTGCTGTAAGGCATTATCAGGGTCGAGATCGGTAAGAAAACCTAAATTACCTCGGTTAACGCCAATTACTTTAATGTTATAGCGAGATAAAACGCGCGCAGCGCCAAGCATATTGCCATCACCACCAACAACAATGACAAGGTCAGCAACTTTGCCCACTTGTGTTAAATCACCTGTTTGTGCATTTTCTAGTTTTAGTTCTTGTGCAACTTGTGTATCAATAATAACGTCATAACCTTGAGCCAATAGCCAATGATAGAGCATTTCATGCGTTGAAATTGCTTCAGGATGACGGGGATGGCCGACAATGCCAATGCATTTAAAGTGTTTTTCTTCTGTTACGGTATTATCTGGCATTTTTTTACCCTCGTTTTGCGCCAATTCCTTGAAACCCGTTTATTGATCCCCATAATAAACTAAATATGAAGATGAATACCAAAACTACGCGGAGATGTTCATGAGTAGTAAAGAACAAAATGTACATGAAGAGCAAGCCTCAAAAGAAAAAGAAGGAATGGGATCTGCAATGAATGAGTCTCAAGAGCCAACAATGACCGAAGAAGCACAAGCGGACTTTAATGCTCAAGCTGAATTAGTGGAAGCATTAGCGCGTGTTGATTCTCTCGAAAAACAACTTGAGCAATCTCAAAAAACAGAGCGTGAAGCAATGATCCGCGCTCAAGCTGAAGTTGAGAACATTCGTCGCCGTACTCAACAAGATGTTGAGAAAGCACATAAATTTGCGCTTGAGAAATTTTCTAATGAGTTATTGCCTGTACTCGATAATTTAGAGCGTGCTTTATCTGCAGCTGATCATGAAAATGAATCGCTAAAACCTATGATTGAAGGGTTAGAGTTAACGCTGAAATCATTCTTAGATGCTGTTCATAAATTTGGCATTGAAGTGGTTGAAGAAAAAAATGTGGTATTCAACCCTGAAGTTCACCAAGCGATGACATTAATTGATAGCCCAGCACATGACTCTAATCATGTTGTGGATGTTATGCAAAAAGGATACACCTTAAACGGCCGTTTACTGCGCCCAGCGATGGTTATCGTTTCTAAATAACATTGATTAAAACATTCGTTATCACATGAGTTATTACATGTAGATAAAGTAAACCGCACAATACGAAGATTATTCAATATTCTTGTTATTGTGCGGTTTTATGTTTTATAGGGGAATTTTATTCAATGGGATCAAGATGCCAATTGATTGGTTTGTGGCCTTGCTGCTGTAAAATATCGTTGGCTTGTTTAAAATGTCCACAACCTAAAAAGCCTCTATGAGCAGAAAGCGGGGATGGATGAGGTGCTTTTAAAATAACGTGTTTATTTGTATCAATAAAACGTCCTTTTTTCTGAGCATGAGCACCCCAAAGTAAGAAAATAACCCCATCTCTACGCTGATTGATCTGTTCGATTACTGCGTCAGTAAAGATTTCCCAACCATAGTTAGCGTGAGAATGTGCTTGGCCTTTCTCTACCGTTAATACTGTATTAAGTAATAAAACGCCTTGTTTTGCCCAGCTTTCTAAATAGCCGTGATTCGGGCGTTTAAAATCAGGGTATTCTTTTTCAAGCTCTTTATACATATTGACTAATGAAGGCGGTGCTGGCACGCCTGGTCGCACTGAAAAAGAGAGTCCATGTGCTTGGTTAGGGCCGTGATAAGGATCTTGCCCCAAAATAACTACATTCACATTATCAAAAGGCGTAAAACGAAAAGCATTAAAAATATCTTCTTGAGGAGGATAAACAATTTTACCAGCGGCTCTTTGTTGTGCGACTTGAAACATAATTTGATGAAAGTAAGGCTTTTCTTTTTCAGCGCCTATCACATCATGCCAAGTTAATGGTGTAGTCATAACCTAAAATCCTTGTTGATATCTTATAGTGTCTAAGCTTACCGATTTCATCAAGGGAATGAAAATATTACGGGCTAAAAATAAAAATTAATTGAGTTCTCAACTTTTATTTGAAAATTTACAAAAAAAATTGCAAATCAGTGATAAATGATTGTTGATTTAAAACAATACTTTGCACCTTCTGGGATAAAGTGCTTATGAATTTTATTGATATTTATCAAAGAATGGCGCCATTTATACTGGTATATAAGTAGACAGAAACATTGGTTAGACCAAATACCCAAGTTCTGATATGAGATTGGAATTTGATTTTGCGCCCAAATTGGAGGTCGAAATGATTACTGGTATCCAAATTACTAAAGCTGATAACGACGATTTATTACACTCTTTCTGGTTATTAGATGATGAAAACGGCGAAGCTCGTTGCATCTGTGCTAAAAAAGGTTTTGAAGAAGGCCAAGTGATTAACCGTAAAGAGTTAGGCAATATCGAATATCGTGAAGTGCCTGTAGAATCTAAACCGGTTGTTCGTGTAGAAGGTGGTCAACACCTTAACGTTAACGTATTAAGCCGTGAAACACTGGAAGATGCTGTTAACAATCCTGAGAAATATCCTCAATTAACTATTCGTGTTTCTGGTTATGCTGTGCGTTTTAACTCACTGACTCCAGAACAACAACGTGATGTTATTACTCGTACTTTCACAGAAAGTCTGTAATTTTCACTAAAGTAATAAGTTAATAATAAGCTCGATATGAAAATATCGGGCTTTTTTTCTATACAAAAGATAAAAATAAAAAACCGTAACTATATTATATAGCTACGGTTTTTTTATAAGTTCAGAAAAAGTATAGATTATTCGTTATCAGTATTTGTTTCTTTTGCTAGTGCAGTAGGCGCAACATTTTTTTCTGTATGTTCAGCAACTGCTTTGCGACGTTTACCAATATTTTTACGATCGCGAGTTCGCACTTTTTCTTTAACTGCTTTTTTCTCTTCTTCTTTTTTCGCTTTGCGTTTAGCAAGTACTTTTTTAGAAGGTTTGAATGTTGCTTTCAGGCTTGGTGCTTTGGTTTCTGGACGTAGTTCAGCAACAACACGATATTTAATTGGCTCTTGAACGTAACGGCCAATTTTCCCTAATAATGGGTGATCGTGAGCTTCAACTAATGAAATTGCGATACCTTTACGGCCAGCACGCCCTGTACGACCAATACGATGCAAGTAAACATCCGCAGTACGAGGTAAGTCAAAGTTGAAAACGTGTGTGATGTCATCTAGATCTAGACCACGAGAAGCAACGTCTGTGGCAACAAGCACATTCATTTTGCCTGATTCTAAACGCTTAATCGCATCGTTACGCTGTGTTTGCGCCATTTCACCTTCAAGGTAGCTGCATTTAATACCTTGTTTTTCTAACGCAGTGGCAAGCTCTCTTACACGCTCTCTTTTACGAACAAAGACAATCGATTTTTTAACATCGTCTTGCTTCAGTAATGCTGCAAGTAACGCTGTTTTATGTTCAAGATTATCAGCATGATAATAGAATTGCTGAATTTTTTTACGTTCACGGCGAGAAGGATCGGCATTAAGCTCAACAGGTTCGTTGAGAATGCGCTGTGCAAAATCAATAACCGCATTGCCTTCCAGTGTTGCAGAGAACAATAATGTCTGTTTGCGCCAGCGAGTTTCGCCTGCAATAGTTTCGATATCGTTAGCGAAACCCATATCTAACATGCGGTCGGCTTCATCTAAAATCAGCATTTCCACTGCGCGGCAGTCAAAGTTTTCTTCTTTGATGTACTGTAATAAGCGACCTGTTGTCGCAACAACAATATCTTGGTTCTCACTGAAGACTTCAGCGTGATTCATATAAGCAACACCGCCCGTGATTGTGGCGATATCTAAATGTGTGTGCGCACATAATTCTTTTGCCTGCTCGGCAACTTGCATAGCAAGTTCACGTGTTGGTGTCAGGATAAGAATACGCGGCGGGCCTGATTTTTTACGTGGATAATCAAGCAAGTGTTGAATTGCCGGAAGCAAAAAGGCCGCAGTTTTCCCTGTGCCTGTTGGCGCAGAGCCTAAAATATCGCGTCCATCCATTGCAGCAGGAATTGCATCTGCTTGAATAGCTGTAGGACGTTGATATCCTTTTTCTTCTAATGCGGTCAATAAACTTTCATCAAGTTCAAGACTGGAAAATGTCGTGGCTGTCATTGTATACCTCTGTTTAGGGCGCGGATTTTGACATTATCCCCCGCTAAAAGCCAGAGGATTTACCGCTATCACATTATATATTACCGATAGACGAAGGTATTCGTTGTTTTTAGGCTTAATCTAAATAAGCGTGCATCGTATACAAATAGTTTAATGTTAAGATAGGGGTTGTAGAAATGTTATCTTACCATATATCTCTTTTTCCGTGACATGATTGATAAGCAATAAAAAAGAGATTGCTGTACAAATCAATAGAGCCAATAGATGAATCAAAAGAAAGTAAAAAAAGCAGGATTACGCAAAGGTGGTTTTACATTTAAACAATTTTTTGTTGCTCATGATAAGTGTGAAATGAAAGTGGGTACAGATGGTGTTTTATTAGGGGCTTGGGCACCTATCGATAAGGTAAGAAGAGCACTTGATATTGGTACGGGAAGTGGACTAATTGCATTAATGCTAGCTCAACGAGCGACTAAAATTGAGTGTATTGATGGCATTGAACTTGATGAGAAAGCCGCATTACAAGCGAAGGAAAATGCTCAGGAGTCACAATGGCATTCATTTATTCATATCCATCATAGTGATATTCATCATTATGCAGAGCAAGCGCAAAATAAGTATGATTTGATTGTCAGTAATCCTCCTTATTTTGAGCCAGCAATTGCTTGCCGTAATGATGTTCGTGAGCAAGCGCGTTATACCAAAACTTTAACGCATGAGGGATTGCTGGATAGTGCGCAATCACTTATCACCGAAGATGGTTTGTTTTGTGTTGTATTACCTTATTCTATTGGTGAACAATTTATTGAAATTGCAGAAAAAAAAGAGTGGAATGTTGCGAAACGCGTTAATATTAAAGACAGCGCAGATAAACCTTATCATAGAATTTTGTTAGCATTTCAAAGACAAAATCAAGGCAGTGTTGCATGTAGTATAGATGAACTTATTATTCGTAATAATGAAGGGCACTATACCGACAAGTTCCGATCTTGGGTGACTGACTTTTATTTATATTATTAAATCTATATTTAATAATATCTTGTTTAAGATAATATATATTGTTGTAAGTAATCGTATATATTCAAATAATATCATTGTGTTATCGTTTTTTTATTGGCAGATTGCATTTTGGTTGGGTGATCACCATGATGATTTTTTTGTGATTCATCTCTTAAAATAATGATTGAATTGAACTTCATACTATTTTTGCGCTCTAAGTCTTGTAGCTCATAAAAACGAGAAGGAATAACGAGAGTAAATATGACGGAGTCATTTGAAAATAGTGCGAAGCTTGACTTCGGGAGAGTCCATCTCTAATGAGCGAGCAGTTAACGGACCAAATGTTGGTTGAAAAGGTACAAAATGGTGACCAGAAAGCCTTTAATTTGCTGGTTATCCGCTATCAACACAAGGTAGCAAGCCTGATTTCCCGTTATGTACCACAGGGCGATGTACCAGATGTTTCGCAAGAAGCCTTTATTAAAGCTTATCGTGCCATCGGTTCTTTCCGTGGAGATAGTGCTTTTTATACATGGCTTTATCGCATTGCTGTGAATACAGCAAAAAATTATCTGGTCGCACAGGGGCGACGTCCGCCTTCGAATGATTTAGATGCGAGTGATGTTGAAAATTTCGAATCACCCAATGCACTAAAAGAAATTTCGAACCCTGAGAATTTAATGTTGTCTGAAGAGTTACGGAGAGTGGTTTTTCACACCATAGAGTCATTACCTGAAGATTTAAGGGTTGCTATTACACTTCGGGAACTTGACGGGCTAAGCTATGAAGAGATAGCGGTCATTATGGATTGCCCTGTCGGAACAGTACGTTCACGTATTTTTAGGGCGCGAGAAGCTATTGATAATAAGGTTCAACCATTAATACAAGAGTTTTAATTGTGGGTGAACCATCATTGACTGAAGGGTACTTTTACATGCAAAAAGAAAAACTTTCTGCATTTATGGATGGCGAAGTTCTTGATAAAGAATTAATGGGTACAATTGCTCGTGATGACTCCATGAAAGAGACATGGCAACGCTACCATTTAATTCGTGACACAATGCGTGGTGATGTAGGTGAAGTAGTCCACTTCGATATCGCAAGTCGCGTTGCGCTCGCTTTAGAGAATGAACCTGTTCGCATAAGTCCTGAACAACAACAAGAGCAGCAACCTGCGCCATCACAATGGCGTCAGCACTCTTTCTTACAAACGTTACGTCCTTGGGCAAGTCAGTTAACTCAAATCGGTGTCGCGGCTTGTGTTTCATTAGCTGTTATTGTTGGTGTTCAGCAATATAATGGAAAAAGTGGTTCTGAAGATTTCCAAGTAGATACACCTGTATTTAATACTCAACCTATTATGGGTTCAGGTTCACCAGTAAGCTTAAATCTTCAAAATGATACTTTAGGCAAAGACCAGCAAACACGTTTACAAGAGCGTAATCAGCGCCTTGGATTAATGTTGCAACAGTATGAGTTAGATCGTCGCATTTATAATGCACCACAAAATGAAGCGCCAGTTAGCGCTCAAGGTGAAACTCAATCCGTAGCTGCACAGTAATAGATGTGAATGTATAAATAACGTGTGGGAATGAAACAGTCGTAATGAAAAAATCATGGTTATCCACCTTATTGTTGGTGGGCAGCCTGTCAATGCCGATACAAGCCTTGGCGCAACCTCAAACAGGTAGTGTCGAGGCTTTGTTGCAAAAGATGGGTCAGACAAGTCAAAGCTCTACCTATGAATTATCTTTTATCAATATCAATTCTCAAGGTATTGTTCCTATTCGCTACCGTCACACTCTTATCGATGGCAAACCGCTTGCACAATTAATGCAAATGGATAGTACTCGCCGTGAAATAGTTCAACGTGGTGATGAGATCAGCTATTTTGAGCCAGGCTTAGATGCTTTCAGCTTAAGAAATGATCATATCGTTGATTATATCCCTTCTATCATTTACCAAGATTTCAATGAATTATCAGGTTATTATAATTTTATTGATGCAGGTAGAACGCATATTGGTGATATTCCAAGCCGAGTTGTTCGCGTGCTATCAAAAAATAATGACCGTTATGATTATGTCTTGTTTATAGATGAAGAAAGATATCTACCTTTAAGAGTCGATCTACTAGATAAGAATAATGACATCATTGAACAATTTCGAGTGATCACAGTTAATGAAGGGAGTGAAGTCGGAACAGAACTTAATTCGTTACGTACCGTCAATATGCCACCTTTATTACTTGTACCAAAAGCTAAGCCCTTGGTTTATAACTGGTCGGTTAGTCAATTGCCTGAGGGTTTTAAAGAGGTAAAACGCAGTAATCATCAAATTTCTGAAACTGAGTTTAGTCAGTCTATTTTATTTAGTGATGGATTATTTGACTTCTCTATTTATGTTAATAAAAGTGGTCAACACGTTAATTCGCCCGAACGCGATAAAATGTTGAGGTATGGTCGTAATACAATTTATACCTATGACAAAGAAGGTAATGAAATTACCTTTATTGGTCAGTTACCATTTCCTACGGCACAAGCAATAGTTAATAGTGTTGTATTTACGAAAAAGTAAAAGGGTATAAGTTATGGTTAAAGAGTGGGCAACAGTTATACATTGGCATGAAGGACGGGCGTTATTACGCTACGGATCTTCTTCTGGCTGTGGTAGTTGCCAAGCTCGCGCTGCGTGTGGCTCTTATTTATTAAATAAAATAGGGCCTGAGACAGTTCATCAACTCGAACTTCCCGTTGCACAACCTTTAGTTGAAGGGCAAAAAGTGGAAGTAGGTATTCCTGAAAATAATCTACTTCTTTCCGCAATGCTAGTGTATTTAACGCCACTTATTGGCTTATTTATTGTCGCAGGCATTGCGAGCCTTTGGCTTTCGAGTGAATTTGCTATTTTTTGCAGTGGACTTTTGGGTGGTGCTCTTGGTTTTTTATTTGCCAAAAAAGTGGCGACTTGGTGGAGCAAAGATGAAGGTTTTGAACCTATTGTATTGCAAATAGGGCTTCCACCTCATGAACTTAAAGTTCAATTTCAAGAATAATGAGTTGATTAAAATAATGGGGCATCTGCCCCATTATTCTTGTCATGCTGCTTTTGTAATAATATCTATCTTAAATTAACACGTTTCTATATCTGGAAATTACCCGCAAAAAATTACAAATAAATGCAAGTCTTAGCATAAATGTTTGTGTTTGATGAACGTTTCTTTGAGTATAATGTCTCTAGTGTGTAGAATGCGTCATCAATAATAACTCCTGCAATATAGAGTTTTCGCTTTGTGTCCATGAATGACGCCAAAGCCAGATTTATAGAGCAAAGCAATAGAGAAAAATAATTTCAGAATGAAAAACATACGTAACTTTTCCATTATCGCACATATTGACCACGGTAAATCGACGTTATCAGATCGAATTATTCAAATTTGTGGTGGCTTATCAGATCGTGAAATGGCTGCGCAGGTTCTTGATTCTATGGATCTTGAGCGTGAACGTGGTATTACAATCAAAGCGCAAAGCGTAACCTTGAATTACACCGCTGATGACGGTGAAGTTTATCAGCTTAACTTTATCGATACCCCAGGACACGTTGACTTCTCTTATGAAGTGTCTCGTTCACTCGCCGCGTGTGAAGGTGCATTATTGGTCGTAGATGCTGGGCAAGGGGTTGAAGCGCAAACATTAGCAAACTGCTATACAGCGATGGATATGGATCTCACCGTCGTTCCTGTTTTAAATAAAATAGATTTACCAGCAGCAGAGCCTGAGCGTGTTGCTGAAGAGATTGAAGATATTGTGGGGATTGATGCCACAGATGCAGTGCGTTGCTCTGCAAAAACAGGTATTGGTGTTAAAGAAGTCATCGAACGTCTTGTTAAAGAAATCCCAGCACCTGAAGGTGATGCAGATGCTCCATTACAAGCACTGATTATTGACTCTTGGTTTGATAATTACCTTGGTGTTGTTTCACTGATCCGTGTTAAAAACGGTAAAGTCAGCAAAAACGATAAAATCAAGGTAATGAGTACGGGACAGGTTTATAACATTGACCGTATTGGTATTTTTACGCCAAAACAAATTGATACAACCACGCTAAATTGTGGTGAAGTAGGCTGGGTTGTTTGTGGTATTAAAGATATTTTAGGTGCACCTGTTGGGGATACCTTAACAGCAGCGCAAAAACCAGCAGATAAACCATTGCCTGGCTTTAAAAAAGTTAAGCCACAAGTTTATGCGGGTTTATTCCCGATTAGCTCTGACGACTATGAATCATTCCGTGATGCATTAGGCAAATTAAGCCTGAACGATGCTTCATTATTCTATGAGCCAGAAAGCTCAACAGCGTTAGGTTTCGGTTTCCGTTGTGGTTTCTTGGGTCTTCTTCATATGGAGATTATTCAAGAACGTTTAGAACGTGAATATGACCTCGACCTGATCACAACAGCTCCAACCGTAGTTTATGAAGTTGAAATGACTAACGGTGATATTGTGTTAGTGGATAGCCCGTCTAAATTACCACCACTGAATAATATCGAAGAAATCAGAGAGCCTATTGCTGAATGTCATATGTTATTACCGCAAGAATACTTAGGTAACGTAATTACTTTATGTATCGAAAAACGCGGCGTTCAAACCAATATGGTCTATCATGGTAATCAGGTTTCATTGACTTATGAAATTCCGATGGCTGAAGTGGTATTAGATTTCTTTGACCGTTTAAAATCAACATCACGCGGTTATGCTTCTTTAGACTATAACTTTATTCGTTTCCAAGGCTCTAACATGGTACGTGTAGATGTCTTGATTAATGGTGATCGTGTTGATGCTTTAGCGTTGATTACACATAACGATAATGCACCTTATCGTGGTCGTGAACTGGTGGAAAAAATGAAAGAATTTATTCCACGCCAACAGTTTGATATCGCTATCCAAGCGGCAATTGGTAACCATATTATTGCTCGTTCAACTGTTAAACAGTTACGTAAAAACGTATTAGCCAAATGTTATGGCGGTGACGTTAGCCGTAAGAAAAAACTGTTACAGAAACAGAAAGATGGTAAAAAACGTATGAAGCAAATTGGTAACGTAGAGCTACCACAAGAAGCGTTTTTAGCCATTCTTCATGTTGGTAAAGATAAATAATTTAAGGAGAAAACATGGCTAACACGTTTGCCTTGATCCTAACGCTGGCAACGCTAATAACGGGAGTTTTTTGGGGAATTGAGCGCTTTAAGCTCAAGCCAGCCCGAAAAGCAAAACTAAAGCGTCTTCAAGAGATGACGCAAGGGACCGAGGATCAGCAAGAGTTAGCAAAATCAATTAATAAACCAAGCTGGGCAGAGACATTAGGCTCTTTATTCCCAGTTTTGATTATTGTTTTGGTTCTGCGTTCATTTGTGTATGAGCCGTTTCAAATACCTTCTCGTTCCATGATGCCAACCTTATTGGTTGGCGATTTTATCTTGGTTGAAAAGTTTGCTTATGGATTAAAAGATCCAATTACACAGACCACGTTAATTAGTACAGGGAAACCCAAACGAGGTGATATCGCCGTATTTAAATATCCTCGTGATCCTTCTACTGACTTTATTAAACGTGTTATTGGATTACCGGGCGATAAAATTGTTTATGATATGGTGTCGAAAAAACTTCATATCTATCCAAATTGTGATAAAGCCATTTGTAATGAAGAAATATCAGTAACTTATGGTACTGCTTATCCAAGTGAATGGACGTTATTATTACAAAATGTACCAGGTGGTCAGCGTATTAATGGTATGAAATCTATTCCAATTGAGGAGCCTATTTCAACAGCAACTCAATTACGTGAAGAAGAAAGAGTAGAAACTATTGATAAAGTCTCTCACCGCATTATGACAATACCCGGTGATATGACAATGCCAGAGTTTATACAACCCGGATTACCTGTTGGTACATGGATTGTTCCTGAAGGTCATTACTTTATGATGGGTGATAATCGAGACGGTAGTTCAGATAGTCGTTTCTGGGGCTTTGTTCCTGAGAAAAATTTAGTAGGTAAAGCGACAACAATTTGGATGAGCTTTGAAAAAGTAGAGAATGAATGGCCAACAGGCGTTCGTTTTAGCCGTATCGGTGGCATTAAGTAATTATTAACAAAATAGCGACAGCATTCCTTCTTATCTAAGTGTAGAATGTGTCGCTTCTTTAAATATGATTGGCTCCTGTTATTGACAGGAGCCAGTGCAAACGCAACAGTTCTGTTATCCAACTCGATAATTTCTCGTTGTCTTAAACAGATTTGTTGCGTGTGCTTCAAATTAAGTTATGGAAATTGATCGCACATGAATACTTTATTAATAAACCAGTTACAAAAGAAACTGGGCTATACTTTTACGCAAAATGAATTATTACTACAGGCTTTAACGCATCGTAGCGCCAGCAGTAAACATAATGAACGTTTAGAATTTTTAGGTGATTCAATTCTAAGCTATGTAATTGCTAACGCACTTTATCATCGCTTTCCTCGTGTTGATGAAGGTGACATGAGCCGAATGAGAGCAACACTTGTTCGTGGAAATACACTCGCTGAATTAGCGCGTGAATTTGAATTAGGTGAATGTCTACGTTTAGGCCCTGGGGAATTAAAAAGCGGTGGCTTTCGTCGCGAATCAATTTTAGCGGATACGGTGGAAGCTTTAATTGGTGCAATTTTCCTCGATAGTGATATTCAAAATATCGAAAAAATTATTTTAAACTGGTATGAGAATCGTTTGGCTGAAATTAGCCCAGGCGATAAGCAAAAAGATCCTAAAACTCGTTTGCAAGAGTATCTGCAAGGCCGTCATTTACCATTACCTTCTTATATTGTGGTACAGGTTCGTGGCGAAGCCCATGATCAAGAGTTTACGATCCATTGTCAGATAAGCGGTATCGAACAACCTGTCAAAGGGATGGGTACAAGCCGTCGTAAAGCTGAACAGGCCGCTGCTGAACAGGCATTAATACAACTGGAGCTTGAATGAGCGAAGAACAAACCTATTGCGGATTTATTGCGATAGTCGGTCGCCCAAATGTGGGAAAATCAACACTACTGAACCAATTACTGGGGCAGAAAGTTTCTATTACATCACGTAAACCGCAAACTACGCGTCACCGTATCATGGGTATTGATACAGATGGTGCTTACCAAGCGATTTATGTGGATACACCGGGCTTGCATATCGAAGAAAAGCGAGCCATCAACAGACTAATGAACCGCGCAGCAAGCAGTTCAATTGGTGATGTTGAATTGGTTATTTTCGTTGTTGAAGGCACCAATTGGACGCCTGATGACGAAATGGTGTTAAATAAATTAAAATCATTACGTTGCCCTGTTTTATTAGCAATTAATAAAGTGGATAACGTGACTGATAAAACCAAGTTACTTCCACATATTGGCTTTTTAAGCCAACAAATGGATTTTCTTGATGTTGTGCCAATTAGTGCTGAAAAAGACATGAATATCGATACGATAGCGAAAATCGTACGTAAATGTTTACCAGAAGCGACTCATCATTTCCCTGAAGATTATATTACTGATCGCTCTCAGCGTTTTATGGCATCAGAAATTATTCGTGAAAAATTGATGCGCTTTTTAGGTGAAGAATTACCTTATTCTGTCACTGTTGAAATTGAGCAATTCGTTACCAATGAGCGTGGTGGTTATGATATCCACGGATTAATTCTGGTTGAGCGTGAAGGCCAGAAGAAAATGGTTATTGGTAATAAAGGTGCGAAAATCAAGAAAATTGGTACTGAAGCCCGTATGGATATGGAAGACTTATTTGAAAACAAAGTTCACTTAGAACTTTGGGTGAAAGTCAAAGCGGGCTGGGCTGATGATGAACGTGCTTTACGTAGCCTTGGCTATGTGGACGATTTAAAGTAGGTAACTGAAGTGGATGGCTGGCAACGTGCATTCGTTATCCATGCTCGACCTTACAGTGAAACGAGTTTATTGCTCGATTTTTTCACTGAAAATGAAGGGCGAGTACGCATATTGTCAAAAGGTGCGCGAGGCCGTCGTTCACCCTTAAAAGGGGCACTTCAACCTTTTACTCCTTTGCTCATTCGTTGGAGTGGGCGAGGAGAAGTTAAAACACTTCGTGATGCTGAACCTATCTCTTTAGCATTACCACTGACAGGCTCTGTACTATACAGTGGCTTGTATCTTAATGAGTTATTGTCTCGCGTTTTAGAAAATGGTACGTCTTATAGTGTACTTTTTTTTGAATACCTCTCCTGTTTGCAAATTCTTGCTGCTAGCGATACCACACCCGAAGCGGCACTAAGACGCTTTGAACTTGCGTTATTAACACAGCTTGGCTATGGCTTAGATTTTCTGCATTGTGCCGGAAGTGGAGAGCCTGTTTCAGATTCGATGACCTATCGTTATCGGGAAGAAAAAGGTTTTATTGCGAGTTTAGTGGTTGATCATAATAGTTTTACGGGATTTGAATTAAAATCCTTAGCCAGTCGCGAATTTCCTACTGTTGAAACATTAAAAGCGGCGAAAAGGTTTACTCGAATGGCATTGAAGCCCTATTTAGGCGGAAAACCATTAAAAAGTAGAGAACTTTTTAGACAATTTGCTATTAAAAAATCCCCAAAGAAAAGAGCATTGATGGCAGAACAGTAATATTGTCTTTTTCTTCTCTATGGAATGTGTAAACTAAGGTAATGCAACGTTATTTTTCAGGAGAAGAGCATGTCTGATATTCTACTTGGCGTTAATATTGACCATATCGCCACCCTTCGTAATGCCCGAGGCACAACGTATCCCGATCCTGTTCAAGCGGCTTTTATTGCAGAACAAGCTGGTGCTGATGGTATTACTATCCATTTACGTGAAGATAGACGTCATATCACTGATCGCGATTTAATGTTGATAAGCCAAACGGTTCAGACAAGATTAAATCTGGAAATGGCAGTTACTGAAGAGATGATTGAGATAGCTTGTCAAACTCAGCCTGATTTTTGCTGCTTAGTACCTGAAAAACGCCAAGAAGTGACAACAGAAGGTGGTTTAGATGTTGTTGGCAATGAAGCAAAAGTTGCTGATGCAATTAAACGCTTATCTTTAGCGGGTATCAAAGTTTCTCTGTTTATTGACCCTGACCATGAGCAAATTAACGCAGCCGATCGTGTTGGTGCACCTTTTATTGAGATCCACACTGGTGCTTATGCTGACGCTGAAGATGAAATGGCTCAAGAAAAAGAGTTTGTCCGTATTCGTGATGCAGTAACTTACGCTGCATCTAAAGGTTTAAAAGTGAATGCGGGACATGGTTTGCATTACCACAACGTACAACGTATTGCCGCATTACCTGAACTTTATGAACTGAATATTGGTCATGCAATTATTGGTAGAGCCGTATTTAGTGGATTAGCACCAGCGGTTGAAGAAATGAAACGCTTAATGCGAGAAGCGCGTCGCTAATGGCTATTGTTGGCTTAGGTATGGATATCGTCGAGATATCGCGTATCGAAGATATTATAGGGCGTTCTGGTGAACGCCTTGCTCGTCGCATTCTTACTGATACCGAATGGGAAATCTATCAATCCCATAAACAGCCAATACGCTTTTTAGCTAAACGGTTTGCAGTAAAAGAGGCGGCGGCAAAAGCATTAGGAACAGGCATCCGTTTAGGATTGGCTTTTAATCATTTTGAAGTGCGTAATGATGAGTTAGGCAAACCTACACTGCATTTTTTAGCGGTTGCAAAAGAGATGGCAGAGAAAGCGGGGATAAACTCTATTCACGTAACACTTGCTGATGAACAGCGTTACGCTTGTGCGACAGTTATTTTAGAAAAATAGCTCTCTTAGATTTATCACCCACAAAATCATTGACTAAGGTTTAGATCTTATCTGCATGATGGATCAACACAAATTTTTCCCATAATTCATCTTGAGATTCAGTATGAGCAGGATCAGTGATGATCGTGTTAGTAATTGGACAAACCGATTGGCAAGTCGGTTTATCGTAATGTCCTACGCATTCAGTGCAAAGATCAGGATTAATTTCATAGATTTCATCCCCCATTGAAATAGCATCATTAGGACATTCGGGTTCACACATATCGCAGTTGATGCATTTCTTCGTAATTAGTAAAGCCATATCAGTCACTTAATATATAAATTATTAAATTTCAGTAACTTATATCTTGCACTTATATGTTACTCTTAGTCTGTTACTTGTGTTTTTTATGTTGTATAGATAGTTTATCTATAGAGAATAGAGCATCTACATATAAAACAAATACACAATTACACACAAAAGAAAGTGAGATTATCATATACACTGAATATTCTAAATATATGAAGTTAAAAGATCGAAAATTAACTTTTCTTTTTGAGAAATAAAACTCCACCTTTACTTTGTTAAGTCAAAGGTGGAATAAATTTAATTTGAAATAAGCTCGTGGCGCGCTGCTTCTGCGATAAAATGACTACGGTCGCGGTATTTAGAAGGATGCTCTTTTACTTGATTATCAATTCTCTTAATTAATGTGTCTGGTAATGCGATATTAATCCTTTGCTGTTTACCTTCAAAACGAGACAAATCAATATCAATTACAAACCAAGTGTCGAAGTCTGAATATTCAGGATTCATCGAATATATAAGATGACCAGCATCTTGTAATTGTTCTACTAAAAATTTACCACTCATCACCATATCTTCAACAGTTAACAAAATGGCTTCACGAACCATTGAAGGGATCTCTTTTTGGGTGTCTGCAGCAGAAAAACAACTATAACCGTATGCTTCAAAAGCCGGAATGACCATGCCATATGCTGTATTTTCATTGTGTGGTGTTTCTACACCAACTGAAAAAAACATATAAACCTCCGTTAAGTGGCGGGGGATTATATCCCCGCCGATTTTTTTATGGATTTAACAGTGCCAATTGGTAAGTCTTTTTTAGGATGAGGAACAGGAAATGTTTTTCCTGTTATTGGAGACCACCAGATCTGATGACTTCCTCCATTATGCCGTTTTAACTCACAATTTGCGGCTATTAACTCCTTTATCAGGTCAGCTGATCTCATGTAACCTCCTAACCTGATGTTTATTTTACACATATATACACACAAATAAAGCTTTTTTATGGTTGATAACTGCTTAACATATTAATAAAGAATATTTTTTCTATTGCTGAGGATATCTATAGAAAATGATGTGTTTTGTGGTATTCCGCACACCTAAGACTCTGTTATTGATGTTAAATAATGCAATAACATAAGGGGTATTCTATGCCAACACTGTTTAATATGTGGACGTTTGCGCTTTTATCTTTGGGATTAGTGTTAACTCCAGGTCCTAATATGATTTACCTGATTTCACGTTCAATCTCTCAAGGGAAAAAAGCTGGATTTATTTCACTAGTTGGTGTGGCTGTCGGCTATATTTTTTATATGTTATTAGCGGCATTTGGTATTACGGCCATTTTTATGGCTGTACCTTATGCTTATGATGCGTTGAAGATTTGTGGTGCGATTTACCTTTTTTATATAGCTTGGCAATCTATTAAACCCGGTGGGCGTTCTATCTTTCATCCCAAAAAATTGCTTTCAGGTAATACAACAAAGCTCTTTGTTATGGGGTTTGTTACCAATCTATTGAATCCTAAGATTGCATTGATGTATTTATCACTGTTGCCTCAATTTATTAGCATTCAAAATGGTAGCGTTTTAAATCAATCATTAGTGTTAGGTAGTATTCAAATTATTATTAGCATCGCAGTAAATGCATTGATTGTTATTGCCGCTGGCTCTATTGCAGGATTCTTTATGCAAAGGCCTCGTTGGGCACTCATTCAACGTTGGTTTATGGCAACAATCTTAGGGGCTTTAGCTATCAAATTAGCCACAGAAGCGCGTGTAAACTAAAGTTTCATCTTGCTATCTTTGTCATAAACAATTCAAGGCAATCTCTTTAGTTATCAATAGAAAACAGGGTACAATATCCCGCTATATGATCATGAAGAGATATCCTTGTGAATAAAGTTAAAGATGATATTTATTGGATGTATAAAGCGATTGAGCAAGCGCAAAAAGCACAAGAAATCGGTGAAATACCAGTGGGCGCAGTATTAGTCGTTGATAATAAAATCATTGCTAAAGGATGGAATCATTCAATTATCGATAACGACCCCACTGCACATGCAGAAATTATGGCATTACGCAAAGGGGGAAAGCATTTACAAAATTATCGTCTACTCGATGCAACTCTTTATATTACCCTAGAACCTTGTGTGATGTGTGCAGGAGCGATTGTGCATAGTCGGGTAAAACGCGTAGTTTATGGCGCCTCAGATTTAAAAACAGGTGCAGCTGGTTCATTTATTGATATTTTACAGCACCCCGGAATGAACCATAAAGTTGAGATAACATCAGGTGTATTAGGTGAAGAGTGTTCACAGCTTTTAAGCCAATTTTTTAAAATGAGAAGGGCTGAAAAGAAACAACTTAAAAAGCAAAAAACCAGTCCAGTTATAATCAATACTGAACCAGCCATAAAAGAATAATACCTGTTTACTGATAATTAAGGGTATACGTTGCTTGTGCTTGGAATGGGCCAGTTAGCAATGTTTGATTTTTCAGTGCAGAGGGTGATGCCTCAACATATGTCATAAAATTAAACTGAATACGTTTATTATTAAGAAGTCGAGTTGAGCTCGGCTTTTTTAATTGGATAACATTGCGTTGAACATCTGTAAATACAATCCCGATACTTTTAGGATCTTCAGATCCTGTGCCAACAACAGCAAGGTGATCGGGCATTGTAGGATGCTCTTTCCCATCTAACGTAATCGTGACGCTTTTATAAATATCCTGACTGCAATTTTCTAAACTAATGCTAAAAGCAACAGGTTCACTTTTTTGAAAAGTATATAGATCTTTTGCTGATATCTGTTTGAAATCAATTACTTTATTTTCATCACCAGCAACAATAGTACAACCATGTGCAACCACAACACCTTTAAATTCCATATCACCACCAATAAGCTCGGTCACAGCAAAAGCGGAAGGTGAAAGTAATAATAAAAGAGAAATAGCAGATTTTGTTATTGGGTTTTCCATTACATAAACTCCGCAACTAATGTGGCATGTGCTGAAAATTCACCTTCTGTAATTTTGCTACCTGTTTTTGCGATAGGAGCTGCTGTGACTTCCCAGTTTCCTTTAAAATTATTCAGTTTCCCGACAGAAAAATATTGATTAGGTGGCACAATCGCTCCTGATTTGTCTCTTAAAACAATACCTAAATTAGTTCTATCTACAGGTCCTGTTGTGCCAAGATAATTAGGGTTAAAACTAGCGATACCTGAGCTCCCAGTTTGAATTTTGAACATAATTCTACTGTTAGGGTTAGTAAAACTACCACCTTCACACTTGATTGGAATATTGCGCGTGATCTTGTAGTTTTGACCATTTAAATAGTCAGAGGTATTACCGACATTGCCAAAATCAAAGGTAATTGGAGATCCATTATTAAATGTACATCTATCTTCCGTGGTTAATATTCCTGAACTAATCACTAATTTTGAAATTGGCTCAGGGCCATATTCTTGATATAAGCCATTACCTACGCGTGCATACATTTGAGCTACCGCTTGTCCTGTTAATGAAACCCCATTAATAATCGGTTTTTTCAAGCGAAAGACTAATACACCACTACTTCCTGATGACATGTTGGGTTTTGGTGATTCAGGGACACGGCAACCTTGTTGCCCATTTCGATTGTTCGGTTTTTCAATAAAAGGAACAGTAGGAAGTGATTCAGGACCCCAAATGGAAAACTTGATCTGAACATCGACATATTCATTCAGTTCATAGTAATTATTACCTAAATAGCGTAGGTCAGAATTTGCCATATAATAGGTACGAGAATTCGGAACTAAGGGATCTTTAGGGCAATAAACCGTTGCTAAATATCTGTCAGGCAAAGAAAAGTTTACTGTGGCAGTTTCACCAGGTCGGTTATTAGGAAATGTCGCGTTATTTAACGCAACCCTAAAAATATTAGGGCCTCCAACAGTACGAACTTCACCATGAATATAAGCAGATGCAACAACGGGAGTACATAACATTGCGCCAGTAAAAAGTAATTTTAGCGTATTGAAATAAAAATTTGCTGTTGTTAATTTCATTTTATTCCTACCGGCGTCAAGTTAATTAATATTTGGGTTGTTGTTCTTTAGGTGCTGCTTTACAGCTATTTTGTTGGCAAACAAATTTTAATTCTGGATGCCCGCCGTAATCATTTACATACATCATGTAAAATTGATTTACGTTACTGGTTTTAACTGGAATTTCCAGTGATGATTTAGGCGCAACCATTAAACCAGGGAAGGTGGTTAATTTATCGCTATCCTCACCATTCAACTTATTAGAAAGCCCGATAATTGTGATGTAATAAGGTGTTGGATTTTCTGCAATAAATTGATTACCTTGTTTTTTAAACACTAATTGGTCTTGCCAAATCGTGCCTGGCTTTTCAGGAATAATAGCCGTTGGGCGGTAGAATAATTTAATGCGAGACTGCATTGCCATTTGCAACACGTTAGCTTGTTTTGGTGCTGGTGGAATTTCACGCACATTTAAATAAAACAGTGATTCTCTATCTTGTGGCAAAAGACCAATTTCTGCTGTTTTGGTAATTCTGACCACGCCTTTTTGATCACCATCAAGACGCTGTAAAGGTGGCAATGCTACTAAAGGCGAAGCAATTTTTTGTCCGTGTTCATTTTCAACCCATGATTGCGCTAAGAAAGGAATATCAGGGCTAGTATTTTTTAGGTTTACGCTAGCTGAGTTTTCGTTGCCCATTAGTACAATGCGAGTTCTATCTAATGACACGCCCGCTTGAGTCGTACTCACAATACTAAGTGCAATTAATGAGCTACAAAAAAGCGTTTTAAGTGTGTTGAATGAGTTCATACAATTATCTCTAGTAATTCATTTTATTCATTAAAATCCCTGACATAATAACAATTCATGTTTTAGTGGATCGTTAATTGCAGCTGGGATTGTAATCGTACACTGGGTTTTACCACCCCAGATCACGTTTAATGATTCATTAAGGTTAACACCGGCGATATAAACTAAGCCATCTTCCATCACCATTCCCATATTTTCACCGTTTTTATTGGTGATTTCGGCACCAAATGGCGGGTGTTTTTGATCGACTGTTTGTAAGATAGCCATTAGGCGTTCACCTTGGCGAACAGGGAATTTATAGTAGCCAATTGCGCCTTCAGTTAATGTGGCAGAAGTAATGGCTTTGTGTGTTTCAATATCTGAATCCATTTTATCAACATCAATACGAGCATCAACATTGTTATAACTCGTTAAGTCAGTTAATACCCCTATACCGAATAGGTTTGTCGTTGTGCTTTGATTATTAAATGGTACGCCTGCAACGCCATCAGTATCAACCATCATGCGAGCAGTACTTGATGTCATGCTACTGCTATGTAATGCAGCGCCGTGGCGTGTTGCAGTAAATCCGCCTTTAACTGTTGCACCTAGTGCAACATAATTATCTTGTTGATAGCTCGCATTGGCGTTAATTTCTGCATATTGCGAACGGTGTTGATAATAACCATCAGTATTGGCTTTATTGTCTGAGCTTAAACCTGCACGGACACGCCATAGATTATTATAATTGCTATTATCAGAATAAGAGGCCATTTGGTTCACTTTTCCGTTACTGTCTTGCAAGCTATAACCAATGCTTTTACCACTTCCTAATGGAACTGAAATATTAAAAGAAATACTGTCATCAGTATTACCTTTATGCTGAGTACGGAAGGCAGATAAGTTAGTATTAATCTGCTCTATACCCATAATAGAAAAATTACGGCTTACCGTAACACCATACTGTTCTTGTGTCTTTTTATCCCAATAGTTTTGGTGTCGATAAGAGAGATAAAGTGTTGTCGATTTTTCAATATCATCAGCCCAAAAAGTTTTGTTACCTGTAATGGTATACATCTCTTTTTCATAACCATTGTTATTAATATCGTTGTAACGCTCATCCATATATTGAGAGAAAGATCGGAATGTTTTCTCTGAAAAGCGATAACCTGCAAAAGTAATCGTACTATGGTACTCATCAAAGGTTTTAGCGTAGTTCAGTTTGAAGGACATCCCATTGATATTTTCATTATCATAGGTTTTGCTATAAGACTGAGTAATATCACCTGAAAGCGTACCTAAACGCCCCATATCGTGACCTAAACCTAATGACCATGCATTGTAATCTTTAGCCGTCAACAAAACCCCACCATACAGCGACCATGTGTTGTTCATACCCCATGAAAAATCGCCTTGATAAAAAACAGGGCCTTGCATTTTATGGTTGTTGAGCGACGACTGACCCATTGATGTGTTATAACGCACTGAGCCAGGGCGAGTCATATAAGGTAGATTGGCTGTTTGTACTTGGAATTCGCTTACTTTACCGTTTTGCTCTTCGACTCTGACATTTAATTGGCCTTGTACTGTATCTTGTAAATGTTTAATAGCAAAAGGACCCGCAGGTACCGTAGTTTCATAAATTAAGCGACCGTTTTGCGTTACAGTCACTTTGGCATTAGTGTTTGCGATGCCATGAATTTCAGGTGCATAACCTTGCAAAGAAGGAGGTAACATTCTTTCATCACTTTGTATATTGGCACCTGTAAAACGAAAACTATCAAAAACTTGAGAGTTTAAATAAGTTTCACCAAGCGTTAATTTTGCAGCTAGGTTAGGTAATGGTTTATAGGCGTATATCTGATTCCAATCAAAGCTATTATTTGATGAATATTCAGATGAGTAGTTTCCTTGATATTCAGCACGTAGTCGCCATTCACCAAGGTTAATTCCAGCTTGCCCATATCCTGTTAATGAGTTGTTGTTATTGCCTTGATTTGGGCGAGTTGATGTACCTGTTAAGGTATAGTCAACTAATAACCCAGATACACCTGAGTCCCACAATTCAGGTGGTGTCCAATCCGCATCTTCATATTTCATTAGTGAGCGAGGCATAACAATATCGAGAATACCGCCATCATTTTTGATAGAGATACCTGGTAATTGATTGATATTGAAACAATCTGGTGAGATTTCTTCGATAAATTTTTGATTTTCTTCGTTAACTGTTAATTTTTTTAGAAGAGTAGGGTCAATACAAGCGATGGAGTAATTGGGTTTCACTTCAACATAATTAATGTTTTGGCGAGGGAAGTCGCGGCCATTTATACGGATATCTAAGTAGTACATACCCGGAATAATGTAATTAGAGGTTGCAAAACGAGATAAATCGACATTATCTCTGTCTTCGGCATCTAGCATATGAATGTTAAATTCCACAGAATCATCAAGCTCGGCTTGAGCGAAAAACGCTAAGCACAATAGCAAAATGGCACAAATGTTTTTCCATATTGTGCTGTGAAAAAAAGAAATTAACATGAATAAACGCCTAATTATTAATAAAATAAAAAGTAATTAAATAATGAATATTTATTTTATTACTTTTTATTTTATTCTTATTAAATTGAAGTGTTTTATCAAATTTAACGCAGAGGAAGTCCCCTGCGTTAATGCAGTAATTAATTTATTATTTAATTAATTTAAATAAATAAAACGATTACTGATAATCAACTTGGAAGTTGATAACGGCTTGGAATTCACCAGGAGTTACAGTTGCGTCTGCTGATTCAGCTTGAACGTAAGCAACGAATGGGATCTTAGAAACACCATTAACTAATTGTACTGGTGTTGTTGCTGTGTTCCATTTTACTGATTTGCTGCCAGCATCCATTAAGCCGATACCTGCACCAGAAGCTGAGCCAGATACGAAAGATGCTAAGTCTTTATTTGTTGCATTAACAACACTTGGTGTATAGCTAACAGTAGCTGTTTTTGCTACGGTAGTATCACAGTCTTGTAATTCGATATCTTTTTTAACGTTACCTGCTTTCTGCATATTTGCTAATGCAGAAGTTGGGATTTCACTGAAATCAACAATAACAGGACTTGAAGAAGCTGCTAATCCACAAGCTGAATTAACAATTTCACCTTTTAATTGAATTTCGCCTTTAGTTGCGCCAACTTTTGGTGCAGAAGTTTCAGCAGTTGCAACAGAATTAATACCAAATACTAAAGCAGCAGCTAAAGCAATTTTACTCAGTTTCATTATAGATAATCCCTTGAAGATCGTGCGTATTATTATTTATAGAAAAATAATATTAGTGTCGGAATATAAAAATTGATTTGCATTATATTTCGAGTTGTTTCGAATAATGACTGGTTTATATGATATCAACAAAGGCATTCTATTTGATATAACGTTTTGTTGATTTACTCAATTTTCATATTTAATCTTGCCTATTCCATATTAATAGAGTTTTATATAAGTTTATTCTTTTTATTACTCAATTTATGGGTGAAAAAGTTTATCAGGCAGATAAATTTAATAGACAATGCAATTAACATTATTTTAACTTTACAAAAAGTAATGTTATTAACATTAGGTTAGAAAAATTAATAAAATCTATTATAGATTATCGTAATATATATAATTCAATAAGTTAGATGTTAATAATGACACGTTTAGGTTAATTTTTATCGTAAAAAAAGTTTCTCCAAAAATAATAATCATAAAATGAATAATAACACATGAGATAATTCCTACGTATTTAAGTTAATTTTTTCTTATATTTCACTTATTCTGATAGTCTTAAAATGACTAATTGGATCATTTTAAATACAGTTTACTCATTAGCTGAGTGTTTTGGCTAATGAGTGTTACATTTTTTAACACATGAATTTTCCCTATTTTGAGTAAAAAATAGCATGACAAAATGTAACAATTTTTAATATTAAGAAAACATTAATTTAGGGATTGCTTTGATGGTTGGAGTGATTTTTGAATAGTAGAAATGAAATAAATAAGCCTCTATAAAAGAGGCTATGTTGTTTAATAGGCTGTTTTTAAGTACAAAAATTATTGATAAGCCATATCTTGAGTCAATGATAATGATGAGCTTTCTTGCTCTTCATCGTTATCATTCTCTTTATCTTTAGATAATATTTTATTTTTGCTCTCTTTGGCTTGAAGGTAACCGACAAGGCTAAGTTGATATCGTCGAATGTTTTCAACATAGCGATAAGCCTCATGGCCTCTGGCATAGCCATAAGGGAGATCTGCATAATATTTCTTTTGGCTAAGTAGAGGTAATCTTGATTTTACATCTAGCCAACTATCAGGATCGGCATTTTGTTGCTCCGTAAGCCTTCTGGCATCAAGCATGTGACCAAATCCCATATTATATGCTGCTAATGCAAACCAAATTTTTTCATCTTCTGGAATAGAATCCGGCAAGCGTGAAAGGAGATGCTTAAGATATTGTGCTCCTCCTCGAACACTCTCTTCGGGATCAAGCCTGTCAGTTACGCCCATACTTGATGCAGTAGGGCGAGTTAACATCATCAATCCTCTAACTCCAGTTGGTGATGTAGCATGAGGATCCCAATGTGATTCTTGCCATGCCATAGCTGCCAATAACCGCCAATCGAAAGTATCTGCATACTTTTCAAAAAGAGGCTGATAGTTTGGCAAAATAGAATCTATCGCTGTAATAAAAGAGATAGTATCGAAGTAATCAAATGTACCTACATGGCCAAAATATTTTTCTTCAAGTCTTGCTAACACATCTTCTTGAGATAATTGATTAAAGTAATCGAGCATCGCTGCATATAAGCTATTATCTTCACCATCAGGCAAATACCACGTTAGTGGACGGCTTTCAGTGACTTCAAACCCTACGGCAACATTAGGATGAATGCGTTGTTGTACTGCAACACTGATGGAATCTGCTAAAACATAGGTTATTTTACCTTCTGATAATGCTTCTAGCAGTTGCGAGGTCGTCTGATTATCTGATTCTTCCCATTCAAGCTCAGGATATTGCGTCTCTTTTAATGTTCGCAATAAACTTGCATGAGCTGAGCCAGCAGTGACAACAAGTCGCCCATCTAACGAATCAAAACTACGTGGTCTTAATGTCCCTTTACGGTAAATAAGCTGTTGAGAAACTGAAAAATAAGCAGGGCCACTGCGTGTCGTATCTAATCTCTCTTTATTATAAAGTAATCCGGCAGCGATAAAGTCAGCTTTATTATTCTCCAGATCATCAAACATTTGGTTGATATTTGTCCGCATATTAACGACAAGTTTCACGCCTAGGTAATCTGCAAAGCGTTTCACTAATTCATAATCGAAACCTACGGGGTCCTTTTTATCATTCATCGTTATCAATGGTGAAGGTATCGTACTAATTCTTAACTCACCACGAGATAAAATTTTATTTATCTGCGCTTTTTGCCTATCTGGCCATGTAATATTCAACGCGATAATAGCCGCTGAAAAGAGCGCTATGATAACGATAACGAAATAGTTTATCCTTATATTATTCAATAGGTTGGTTCTCGTTAACGTTGTTTATTGTTGTGTGTAAAATCGTCATTTTAACATGGATAAATTTCCAGTAATCGAGCATTTTGCTTAACATATTGGCAAGACGCAACTTGATTACACCAATTAATCATTAAAACACTCTAAGTTAAATGCCGTTATTTTGTTCACGCAAACGGTTTCGTCTGAGCGGTTATTCTATTATACTAGGCGCGTTTCCCCTGAATGATTGGTCAGGTTAGCTGCTAAAAGAGAGAACTCAATACTATGGAAATCCTGCGTGGCTCCCCCGCTTTATCCGCATTTCGTATTAATAAATTACTCACTCTATGTCAGGAAAATGATCTTCCTGTACAAGGTATATACGCGGAATTTGTCCATTTCGCGAAAGTGGAAGGGCAGTTATCTGAAGATGATCAAACTAAATTACGTCAACTACTGCATTATGGACCTTCATTAACAGAACATGAGCCTGTTGGGGAAATGCGAGTTGTTACACCTCGCCCGGGAACAATTTCACCTTGGTCTTCTAAAGCGACAGATATTGCACATAACTGTGGTTTAGCCAAGATTGTCCGAATTGAACGTGGTATCGCCTACTTTATTGAGTGCGGTACGATGACAGACAATCAGTGGCAACAGCTTTATGGTTTTATTCATGATCGAATGATGGAAACCATCTTCTTAAATTATCAAGATGTAAATGCACTTTTTGCCGAGCAAACGCCAGCACCACTAAAAACGATTGATGTGCTTGCAAAAGGCAAAGATGCACTAGTAAAAGCGAATATCGAAATGGGATTAGCGCTGGCAGACGATGAAGTTGATTACTTAGTCGATGCTTTTAACCGCTTACAGCGTAATCCAACAGATGTTGAGCTTTATATGTTTGCGCAAGCTAACTCTGAACACTGTCGCCACAAAATATTTAATGCTGATTGGATAATTGATGGTAAAGCTCAAGATAAATCATTATTTAAAATGATTAAAAATACGTTTGAGCAAACGCCTGATTATGTCATGTCCGCTTATAAAGATAATGCAGCAGTAATGGAAGGCTCTGTGGCGGGGCGTTTTTATCCTGATACAGAAAAAGGGCATTATCGCTATCATCAAGAGCCTGTACATATCTTGATGAAAGTAGAAACACATAACCACCCAACAGCAATTTCACCATGGCCAGGGGCTGCTACGGGTTCAGGCGGTGAAATTCGAGATGAAGGCGCAACGGGACGCGGTGCAAAACCTAAAGCTGGTTTAGTTGGATTTTCGGTTTCTAACTTACGTATTCCGGGATTTGAACAGCCTTGGGAAGAAGATTTTGGCAAACCAGAGCGTATTGTTAATGCATTAGACATTATGACTGAAGGTCCTCTAGGTGGTGCGGCATTTAATAATGAATTCGGTCGTCCAGCATTATTAGGTTATTTCAGAACCTATGAAGAACAAGTAAATAGCCATAATGGCGTTGAAATTCGCGGTTACCATAAGCCCATCATGCTAGCAGGGGGTATTGGTAATATTCGTGAAGATCACGTACAAAAAGGCGAAATCACCGTTGGTGCTAAGTTAATTGTACTTGGTGGACCCTCTATGAACATCGGTCTTGGTGGTGGTGCGGCTTCTTCTATGACATCTGGTCAATCAGATGCTGATTTAGATTTCGCCTCTGTTCAGCGTGATAACCCAGAAATGGAACGCCGTTGCCAAGAAGTTATCGACCGTTGCTGGCAATTAGGTGACGATAACCCGATCTTATTTATTCATGACGTTGGTGCTGGTGGTCTTTCTAATGCAATGCCTGAATTAGTTAATGATGGCGGTCGTGGTGGTCGTTTTGAATTACGTGATGTTCTTAATGATGAACCAGGTATGAGCCCACTTGAGATCTGGTGTAATGAATCTCAAGAGCGTTATGTATTGGCGGTATCACCTGAAAAAATGCCTCTTTTTGATGCGTTATGCCAGCGTGAAAGAGCACCTTATGCTGTGATCGGTGAAGCAACGCAAGAGCGTGAATTGGTGCTCAATGATACACATTTTGATAATAAACCGATTGATATGCCATTAGACATATTATTAGGTAAAGCACCTAAAATGTTGCGTGATGTAAAATCACTTAAAACAGAAGGTGAGTATCTCTCCCGTAACGATATCGATTTAAAAGATGCCGTCTATCGTGTTCTTCATTTACCAGCCGTTGCTGAAAAAACCTTCTTAATTACCATTGGTGACCGTACTGTAACGGGAATGGTTGCGCGTGATCAAATGGTCGGGCCTTGGCAAATTCCTGTTGCCAATTGTGCTGTTACCACAGCAACATTAGATAGCTATTATGGCGAAGCGATGTCTATTGGTGAACGAGCACCTATCGCACTGTTAGATTTTGCTGCCTCTGCACGTATGGCTGTCGGTGAAGCTCTAACCAATATGGCGGGTTGTGATGTAGAAGCGCTTAATCGCATTAAGCTTTCGGCTAACTGGATGTCAGCAGCAGGTCATCCGGGTGAAGATGCAGGTTTATATGACGCAGTGAAAGCCATTGGTGAAGAGTTATGTCCAAAGCTAGGTATTACTATTCCTGTGGGCAAAGATTCGATGTCAATGAAGACGCGCTGGCAAGATAAAGATGGGAAAACCAAAGAGGTGACTTCTCCACTATCTTTAGTTATTACAGCATTCTCTCGTGTTGAAGATGTGCGTAAAACAGTGACGCCTGAATTATCAACACAAGCTGGCAACCGTTTATACCTGATTGATTTGGGCAATGGTCATAATGCATTGGGGGCAACCGCATTGGCGCAAGTTTATCGCCAATTAGGTCAAAAAGCAGCTGATCTTCGTGATGTTGAACAGTTGAAACAGTTCTTCAATGTGATGCAACAATTGGTCAATGAAGGCAAATTGTTGGCCTATCACGATCGCTCTGATGGTGGGTTATTTGTCACTCTTGCAGAAATGGCATTTACAGGCCATTGTGGCTTACACGTTGATATCAGTGCTTATGATGAAGATATTTTAGCTGGACTCTTTAATGAAGAGCTCGGTGGTGTGATCCAAATTCGTGCTGAACATCAAGAAGTCGTCGAAGCATTATTTGCTGAATATGGTTTATCGGATTGTTTACATTATTTGGGTCAAGCAACAGAAAATGATGCCATTATTATCCAAAGTCGTGAAACGGAAGTTTACAACGAAAAACGCAGTACATTGCGTCTTTGGTGGGCAGAAACAACATGGCAAATGCAACGCTTACGTGATAATCCAGAGTGTGCGGATGAAGAGCATCAAGCAAAACAAGATCTCAACGATCCTGGGTTAAATGTGAAGTTAACCTTTGATCCAAATGAAGATATTGCTGCACCTTATATTGCAACAGGGAGCCGCCCTCGTATTGCGGTATTAAGAGAGCAAGGTGTTAACTCTCATGTTGAAATGGCGGCAGCTTTTGACAGAGCAGGTTTTGATGCTATCGACGTTCATATGAGTGACTTACATTCATCACGACGTTCACTCAGTGATTTTGATGTGCTGGTAGCTTGTGGTGGATTCTCTTACGGTGACGTATTAGGTGCGGGGGAAGGCTGGGCGAAGTCCATTTTATTTAATTCTCGCTTACGCGATGAGTTTGCCCAATTCTTTGAACGCCAAGATACCTTATCCCTAGGGGTTTGTAATGGTTGCCAAATGATGTCGACATTATCTGAACTTATTCCGGGCGCAGATTTGTGGCCTCGTTTTGTCCGCAATCGTTCTGAGCGTTTTGAAGCGCGCTTTAGTTTAGTGAAAGTGACAGAAAGCCCATCATTATTACTACAAGGTATGGTGGGTTCACAAATGCCTATCGCAGTTTCTCATGGTGAGGGTTTTGCTGAATTCCGTAATGCTGAGCAACTAGCACAATTAGAAGCACAAAATTTAGTGGGATTACGTTTTGTAGATCACTACGGTAATCCAACAGAACAATATCCATTAAATCCTAATGGCTCTGTAAAAGGGATCACTGCTGTCACTACAAAAGATGGTCGCTCAACCATCATGATGCCTCACCCAGAACGAGTGTTTAGAACAGTCAGTAATTCTTGGCACCCAGATAATTGGGGTGAAGACAGCCCTTGGATGCGTTTATTCCGCAATGCAAGAAAACAATTTGATTAATCAAATGTAATATTGTTTTAGAGATAAATACATAAAGCCTCTACATTGTTAGAGGCTTTATTTTATTGATAATAAAAGAATTATTTTTTGTTGTGTAAAAACGGCGACACTTACCAATTTGCTTGTCTCTTTTTGGCGACATTTAATTTGTTGAAATATAAGTAATTATTAAATTTAGGGTAACTCTGTCTGGATATGGAGACAGCTTGGTTGTTTTATAACTAGATAAAAAAGAGTTATAAATAAAATATCAGAGAGGTATTTTTATTTTTTGTTTATTTTCAGTTTGTTAAAATATTTTTTAAAAAGTTGGCACGCCTTGTGCATTATATAAATCAGTTGCTCATTCAACTTTTTATGTCGGTCCACAATATGGGTGGGAACATACCACATAAGCCAGGAATGACGCCAGAGTAAGGTGCCTACCGTCCAACATCATGATACTCGTCTTCGGACTTTATCAAACACAGGGCGACACGTGGAGTGAGGCACCACCTTCATTCTCTTTTAGAGAAAAAAGAGATGAAATATTGACGAGCGGAATATCTCAATAAGATATTCCGCTCTCCCACTTCTAGAGCCTGTCGCATTTCCTCGTTCGTGTTTGTTCTCTTACCTAATTTTCCCAATGTCGGACTTTTTTCTTGTTATCAAGTCATGTAGCATCGCATTACTCTAATAGGTGTTGAGATGATTTCATTGAAAAAGTGGCGTGTTTTCCCCCGTTCTTTAAGACAGCTCGTGATAATGGCATTTTGGATGGTGCTATTACCTTTACTTGTGCTTGCTTATCAGGCTTATCAAAGTCTCGATCAATTAAGTAATCAGGCGGCTATTACTAATAAAAATGCACTCGCAGATACTGAACGCAGTGAAGTGATGCGAAATCTTGCGATTGAAATGGAAGGAAACTATCGTCGGTATTGTGTTTTAAGAGATAAAACTGATGATGATATGTATCAGCAACGCTACCAGCAATACACCAAACTCTTCTCAACATTACAGCAAACCATTATTCCTCTTTCGGCATCTAAAGAAGCCGATGTACTTAATACCTCACTTGAAAAACTAAAATCGATTCAATGTGAAAGCAGTGAACCCACAAAAGAGATGCAACAAGCTTTAGAGCAATTCTCTTATGCCAATAACCGTATAGTTGTATTAACTAAAGAGATTATTTTTAGCCGTGGTGAACAACTTCAAATGGCAATCGCTGAGAAAGGGCGCTATTTCGGTTGGCAAAGTCTTATCGTTTTTGTGTTCAGCTTGATCCTCATTGCGCTATTTACTCGAATGATTATTGGTCCTGTTAAAGGGATTGAGAAGATGATCAATCGATTAGGTGAAGGTCGAACACTGAGTAATAATCTAGATACTTTTCAAGGGCCACGAGAACTGCGTTCATTAGCACAACGTATTATTTGGTTAAGTGAGCGTTTAGCATGGCTTGAGTCACAACGACATGAATTTTTACGTCATATCTCTCATGAGTTAAAAACACCGTTAGCCAGTATGCGAGAAGGTACGGAATTATTAGCTGATGAAGTTGCGGGTCCTTTAACTCTTGATCAAAAAGAAGTCGTTTCGATTCTCGATAATAGCAGTAAGCAGTTACAGTTATTAATTGAACAACTACTTGATTACAATCGTAAACTTTCTGAAGTTCCTCAACAAATCGAAGAAATTAACTTGACTGATTTAGTCAATGATGTGGTATTAGCCCACAGTTTACCCGCGAGAGCAAAAGATATTAAAACGATAATTTCACTTAATCTAACCACATGTCGAGCAGAAGCGACGTTATTATCGCGAGTTATCGACAATCTCTACTCGAATGCGGTGCACTATGGTGCTGAATCAGGTAATATCTGGATCTCTAGTTATCAAGTTGAACAGAAAATAGTTATTGATATAGCCAATAAAGGAACACCTATTCCTGAATCTGAACAAAAAATGATTTTTGAACCCTTTTTCCAAGGATCTTTGCTACGCAAAGGGGCTGTCAAAGGAAGTGGTTTAGGTTTAAGTATTGCTCATGACTGTATCAAAAGAATGGAAGGTGAATTAAGTGTTGTTCCTTCTGACTATGCTGATGTCTGTTTTCGTATTGAATTACCGCTACTTTCTGAGATTAAATAATGCAAATCAGGTCACAAAAACAAGCATCTCCTCATCATGAGTATAAAAAAATAAATAAGAAGATGCTTGGTATTGAATTGTTATCTATGGCCCCTGCATCAACTAGAAAAATTGCATTAAATTGGAAGCAGTGTTTCTTGTTTATTATGTTTCCACTGGTTCTTTCAGGGTGTACACCAAAGTTGCTCACTGAGACACAAGAGCCTGAGCCAGAAATCCCCGTTGTTAAGCAAAAAACGATTGATTATCGTTGGGCTGAATGTAAAACATTAAGCTCATTTTATGATGAAGGCATTAATAACGCGCTTTATTGGTTACGTGCCATTGAATGTACAAACCGCATAATGACGACCGAAGCACAACGCCAAGCCAGCAGTGTTGTCGTCACTGGTTGGGATGATGCATTTTATAAAAGTATTCTATTAGAGCGTGCTGGAATGACGATTGCCGATCGTCGAACACAATTAGTATTATTAGAAAGCTATCAATTACAATTTCCAAGTTCTATGCGAGTTCTATTATCGACATGGATTGAGAACCAAACGCTTATTCTCTCTTTAGCAGAAGAGAAGAGTCGTTATCGTCGTTTAATCACAGATACAGATAATAGAATTGATGCACTAAGAAAAGAGAATAATGCGTTACAGCATGAACTGAGTGTTACCCTGAAAAAGCTTGAAAGCCTTACCCAAATTGAACGGCAGTTATCGAATAGAAAACAGAGTGGCTCTGTTGATTCGCTATCGCAAAATGAAGATTTAGCTGAGAGCGTAACGGAAACAGAAAAAGTAAATGCAGAGAAACCTCCTGCTGAAAAACCAGCCGTTGAAAAAACGAATGAGAAACCCGTTTCGACGCAATCGATAACAGAGAAGCCAAAAGGTGAGGAAAAACAACCGTCTGCAACAGTGGTTAAACCAGAGCCTTCCAAACCAGAATCTACAAAAACCGAATCTACAAAAACTGAGGCGGTAAAACCAGAACCTGTCAAAACAGATACTGACACACAAGGCTCAAAACCGACTGAAGCAGGTTCTAAATAAGGAGAATGTGCATGGCTGGCCATAAATCAGCAAATCTTTTACTTGTCGATGACGATCCTGGGTTATTAAAGTTACTTGGTATGCGATTAACAAGTGAGGGTTTTCATATCTTCACCGCTGAAAGTGGACAAGAAGCACTAAAACTTCTCTTAAAAGAAAAGATAGACCTTGTTATTAGTGATCTCCGAATGGATGAAATGGATGGTATGGCGCTGTTTGCTGAAATACAACGTCAGCAGCCGGGCATGCCCGTTATCATTCTTACGGCTCATGGCTCTATTCCTGATGCAGTGGCCGCAACACAGCAAGGCGTATTTAGCTTTTTAACTAAACCTGTTGATAGAGATGCACTTTATAAAGCGATTGATGAAGCTCTTGAGCTTGTGACTATTGTTTCAGATGAAGAGTGGTCAAAAGATATCGTAACGCGTAGCCCGCAAATGCTACGTTTATTAGAGCAAGCAAAGCTAGTCGCTCAATCTGATGTTAGTGTACTTATCAATGGTCAAAGTGGTACGGGTAAAGAAGTCCTTGCTCAAGCTATCCATCGCGCAAGCCCTAGAGCAAAAAAACCTTTTATTGCCATTAACTGTGGTGCCTTACCTGAGCAACTTCTTGAATCTGAATTATTTGGTCATGCGAAAGGTGCTTTTACAGGCGCGGTGAGTAGTCGTGAAGGTCTATTTCAGGCAGCTGAAGGCGGCACATTATTTTTAGATGAAATTGGCGATATGCCAATGGCATTGCAAGTTAAGTTATTACGTGTTTTACAAGAGCGAAAAGTTCGCCCATTAGGCAGTAATCGCGATATTGATATTGATGTACGTATTCTTTCCGCAACGCATCGTGATTTACCTAAAGCGATGGAACGTAATGAATTCCGTGAAGATCTGTTCTATCGTTTAAATGTGGTTAACTTACGTATTCCGACATTAAGTGAAAGAGCTGAAGATATTCCTATTCTTGCTAATCACTTATTGAGAGAGTCTGCTAAACGTCATAAACCTTTTGTTCGAAGCTTTTCAACCGATGCGATGAAATGCTTAATGGCAGCAAGTTGGCCGGGTAATGTGCGTCAATTGGTTAACGTTATTGAGCAATGTGTTGCGTTAACAACAGCGCCTGTGATTAGTGAAGCGCTTGTAACACAGGCATTACAAGGTGAAAATACGGCATTGCCCACATTTGCAGAAGCGAGAGGACATTTTGAAATGACCTATTTGAGAAAGCTTTTGCAAATGACAAAAGGCAATGTGACCCAAGCCGCACGTATGGCTGGGCGCAATCGAACTGAGTTTTATAAATTGTTATCTCGTCATGAGCTAGATGCGAATGATTTTAAAGAATAACCTTTTCAGATAACGAATATATTTTTAAACTAACTTTCCTTTTATGCGGAAGATAGCGGAGAGACTAATTTTTATGAGTCGTAAACTAAAACTCACCATGGCTCAACTTAATTGGGTTGTTGGCGATATTGAAGGTAACTGCGAACGCATGTTATCTACCGTAAAAGCACAAGAAGATACCGATTTGGTCATGTTTTCTGAGTTGGCTTTATGCGGTTACTCTCCTGAAGATCTGCTATTTCGTCCTGATTTCCAACAGCGTTGTGAAACACAACTTACGCGTTTAGAACAAGCAAGTAAAAAAACGGCGATTGTTGTTGGGCATCCTTGGTGGCAAAACGGCAAAATCTATAACGCACTTTCATTTTTCTATAAAGGTGAATTACAAGCGCGTTATTTCAAACAGCAATTGCCTAATTATGGTGTGTTTGATGAAAAGCGTTATTTCCAACAAGGAAATGAGCGCTGTGTGGTGCCATTTAAAGGTTACCACTTAGGCTTGTTAATTTGTGAAGATATCTGGATCAATGAACCTATCGATGCATTAAAACAAGCGGGTGCTGATCTTGTTCTATCTATTAATGCATCACCTTATAACCGCGAAAAACCTCATGTTCGTACACAGCTAATTAAAGAACATTGCCAAAGAACACATCTTCCCGTGATTTATCTTAACCAAATTGGTGGCCAAGATGAGTTGGTATTTGATGGTTGTTCAAAAGTATTTGATGAACGCGGTACTATTACGCATCGTCTAGCTGCATTTGATGAACAAACCACTATCGTTGAGTTCGATGAATTAAATATTATTCCGATGGCAGATCCTGCTCCGGAACTTTCGCCTTTAGCGCAAGTTTATCAAGCGTTAGTGCTTGCAACGCGTGATTATGTAATTAAAAACGGCTTTAAAGGGGCAATTCTAGGATTATCTGGTGGTATTGACTCTGGATTAACCGTTGCTATCGCAGCTGATGCCTTAGGCAAAGAGAGTGTTCAGGCTGTTATGATGCCATTTCGTTATACTTCAGAAATGAGTATTCATGACGCAAAAGAACAGGCTGATTTATTAGGTGTTGAGTTTGATACAGTTTCTATTGAACCTATGTTTGATGCTTTTATGGCTCAGCTTGCGCCTATGTTTAAAAATACTGCCGCAGATACCACAGAAGAAAATCTACAAGCACGTTGCCGCGCTGTTATTTTGATGGCAATGTCGAATAAACGCCGTCGTTTAGTGTTAACCACAAGCAATAAAAGTGAATCAGCAGTGGGGTATTCCACATTGTATGGTGATATGGCGGGTGGTTTTGATGTACTAAAAGATGTACCTAAAACATTAGTTTTCGAGCTTTCTAAATATCGTAATACACTTTCACCTGCTATTCCTCAGCGTGTTATTGATAGACCACCATCAGCAGAACTTGCACCGGGGCAAACAGACCAAGATAATTTACCTCCTTATGATATTCTGGATGCTATTCTTGACGGTTATGTTGAGCAAGATAAATCTGTATCTGATTTAGTTGCAGCAGGATTTGATGAAGCGACAGTCCGTAAAGTGATAAAATTAGTCGATATTAATGAATACAAACGACGTCAAGCCCCTGTTGGGCCACGTATTACAAGTCGTAATTTTGGTAAAGATCGCAGATACCCAATTACAAGCGGTTTTGGTCGCCACAACTGGTAATAGCAGGATAATACGATGAAAAAAATTGAAGCGATAATTAAGCCGTTTAAATTAGATGATGTAAGGGAAGCGCTCGGCGAAGTGGGTATCACGGGAATGACTGTAACAGAAGTGAAAGGCTTTGGTCGCCAAAAAGGGCATACTGAGCTTTACCGCGGTGCTGAATACATGGTCGATTTTTTACCTAAAGTGAAGATTGAAATTGTTGTCTCTGATGAAATTGTTGAAACCTGTGTAGATACAATTATGACAACGGCACAAACAGGTAAAATTGGTGATGGTAAGATTTTTGTCTTTGATGTGAGTCGCGTTATTCGTATTCGTACTGGCGAACAAGACGAAGAGGCTATTTAGTTATTAATTAATTTAAGCCAAATAATTATATTTTTCATTTTTATTAAAGCCCGATATTTTTTAATCAAGATATCGGGCTTTTTCTTTTTTTGCGCATAATTAATTTTTTAATGTTTTGCCTATAATGCTATTTATATCTTATACAAGTCTATTGATGATACTGAGCAATTTATTTTACTATTTTTTATGAACTTTAAGGCACAAAATGTTATTCAATAACTTTTGAGGAAAGTTATTATCATCAATATTAAAAAATCATTAAGGTATGGGCAAAATAGTGTTTAATTATTTATTAAAGCGTCTCGCTTTATTTTTATGTGCAGCAGTGTTAATCGCTATCACTACGGGATTTATTTTTCTTGATATTTTGGTTCTTGATAATGGTCTTTCTGAAACATCGGTAACTGAATTAGGTCAAGAAATTATCGTTGCTATTATCTGTTTATTCTTTTTTGTTAAAGCGTGCCAAGGAAGTGAACAACAGGGAGCATTCACACTTATTCTGGGCTTTTTTCTATGTATTTTAATTCGTGAGTTAGATGGTGTATTTGATCAGATTGCACACGGCTCTTGGGTTTGGTTTGCTCTAACGGTAACGTTTATTTGTATTGCTATTGCAATTAGAGAAGGCAAGAGAACGTTAAAAGGCTTAATTCACTTTATTACTCATCCAAGCCATGGAATGTTAGTTGCTGGTCTATTATGTGTTTTACTGTTCTCTCGTTTATTTGGCATGGGAATGCTTTGGCATAAATTATTGGGTGAGGATTATAACCGTGCTGTTAAAAACATGGTGGAAGAGGGCAGTGAATTATTTGGTTATACGCTCTGTTTAATTAGTGTTATTTGGTACGGTCTTTCTGCTAAAGATCATGTTATTCCTGCGGCGATTGAAAATAAATATCGATCATAAAAAGGCAGTGAAATAACTAATAAAAACGCCGATAAATATAACTCTATCAGCGTTTTTTTTATTCAATTTAAAATCGAACTTTAATGAAAGTATTTTTACTGTAAATCTTGTGTAATAACAGCATGAGGACCAAAACATTCATAATGAAGTTTTTCACTATTAATACCTAATTCAATAAGTTGCTTAGCAACAGATTGCATAAAAGGTAATGGACCACAAAAATAGAAATGCATATCAGGAATAGTTAACCAATCTTCAACTTGTTTTAATGTCATTAAGCCTTCGAATTGATAATCTTTATTTTGCACGTCTTCCGCTCGTGGCGTGCGATACCATATCGCTTGTTGATAATGTGAAAGTTGATTGCCGACTTGATTAACTTCATCTTTAAAAGCATGAACGCCACCATGTTCAGCTGCATGTAACCAATTGATATTAGCTTTATGAGCTGAAAGTGTGTGTAACATAGATAGTATTGGCGTTAAACCCACACCTGCTGAAATTAAGGTTACAGGTGTTGTTGGTGACACATCTAAATAGAAATCGCCCCCTGGTGCGGCGACTTGTAAAGTATCACCTTCTTGAATATGGTCATGCAGAAAATTCGATAAAATACCTTTATCTTCGCGTTTTACTGCGATGCGATAGGTTTTATTATTTGAAGAGTGAGTTAATGAATATTGACGTATTTCTTGGTTTTCAAGATGTTCATCACGGATATAAAGGCTTAAATATTGCCCTGCTTGATAAGGAGTAACCGCAAGTCCATCTTCAGGCTCTAATTCAAAACTGGTAATTACATCACTTTGTTTTACTTTATGTTTAACTTTAAAGTTTCGTAATCCTCTCCAACCTCCATTTGTTTGTTCTTTTTGTTGATAAATTTGTTCTTCGCGATTGATAAAGACATCAGCCAATATTTGATAAGCCGCCCCCCAAGCATCTAGCACTTCTTGCCCAGGACTAAACATCTCATCAATTGTTGCTAATAAATTTTCACCAACGATAGGATAGTGTTCAGGAAGAATATTTAAACTGGTGTGTTTTTGTGCAATTTTTTCAACGGCAGGCAAAATGGTGGCTAAATTTTCAATATTTGTCGCATAAGCGCATATCGCATTAAATAAAGCTTCACGTTGTGCACCACTGCTTTGATGGCTCATGGTGAAAATATCTTTTAATTCTGGGTGGCGAGAAAACATTCGATCATAAAAATGGGCGGTTAACGCAGGACCTGTTTTAGCAATGAGGGGAATTGTTGATTTAATTGTCGCGATAGTTTGTGCATCTAACATAATTGCTCCTGAAAAATTTTCAGTTTATTGTGAATTTTTATAAATTGCATTTTATATGCAACTTATCTCTTTTTGAGTATTTTGTAAATCTCTGTTTTTATTTTTTAACAAAAAATCTCAATTCTTAGAGAATGATGCGGGGTGTTTGCAAAATAAGGCGAGATGCACCGCAAAAAGAGGAATAAGTACAGGATAAAATGAGGTTGTTAAAAAGTAATAATATGCTGTTATAGTTGGGTGGCAAACGATTGCGTATTTTTTCATTAGGGGCTATCTCAATGAAGAAAAAGAGTTTACACTGTATGCCATTCTTTCTCCCGCATGGGAGTTTGTCTTTAGTGAAGTTAGCTGAGTCAGGAGATGTGAATGTTAAAACGTGAAATGAATATTGCTGATTACGATCCAGAATTATGGAATGCAATGGAAAGTGAAGTGACTCGTCAAGAAGAGCACATCGAACTTATTGCTTCTGAAAACTATACCAGCCCTCGTGTTATGCAGGCGCAGGGATCTCAGCTGACAAATAAATATGCTGAAGGCTATCCGGGTAAACGTTACTACGGTGGTTGTGAGTATGTGGATGTCGTAGAGCAACTGGCTATCGATCGTGCAAAAGCATTATTTGGTGCAGATTACGCTAACGTACAGCCTCACTCAGGCTCTCAAGCGAATGCCGCTGTTTATATGGCATTATTAAAACCAGGTGATACTGTTTTAGGTATGAACCTAGCGCAAGGTGGTCACTTAACTCATGGTTCACCAGTTAACTTTTCTGGTAAACTGTATAACATCGTACCTTATGGTATTGATGAATCAGGTAAAATTGATTACGAAGATATTGCTATTCAGGCTAAAAAACATCAACCAAAAATGATCATCGGTGGTTTCTCTGCTTATTCTGGTCTGGTTGATTGGGCTAAAATGCGCGAAATTGCAGATAGCATTGGTGCATTCTTATTTGTTGATATGGCACACGTAGCAGGTATGGTTGCTGCTGGTGTTTATCCTAACCCAGTTCCTCATGCACATGTTGTTACAACAACAACTCACAAAACCTTAGCAGGCCCACGCGGTGGTCTTATCCTTGCTAAAGGTGGCGACGAAGAGTTTTATAAAAAACTGAACTCTGCTGTATTCCCTGGCTCTCAAGGTGGCCCTTTAATGCATGTTATTGCAGGTAAAGCGGTAGCATTAAAAGAAGCTATGGAACCAGAATTTAAAGTTTATCAGCAACAAGTTGCTAAAAACTCGAAAGCAATGGTAGAAGTTTTCTTAGATCGCGGTTATAAAGTAGTGTCTGGCGGAACTGAAAACCACCTGTTTTTATTAGATTTAGTCGATAAAGATATTACAGGTAAAGATGCAGATGCTGCACTGGGTCGTGCAAATATCACTGTTAACAAAAACAGCGTACCAAATGATCCACGTAGCCCATTTGTAACTTCTGGTGTTCGTATCGGTTCTCCTGCGATTACGCGTCGTGGTTTTAAAGAGGCGGAAGCTCGTGAATTAGCCGGTTGGATGTGTGATGTCCTTGATAATATCAATGATGAAGCGAACATTGAGAAAGTGAAACAAAAAGTCTTGGATATCTGCGCTAAATTTCCAGTTTACGCATAAGTTTGTAACGATATAATAAAACCCGTTGTACAAGCCCGCTTCGAGAACTTGTTCTTGGCGGGTTTTTTTGCATCTTAAAAATGGGGGATTGGATGGTTATTCCATCAACATTGTGGCTTGCCTTAGATTATTTTACCTATTTCTTTTCATACGGCATCTTTTTACCTTTTTGGTCCATATGGCTAAAAGGAGAGGGTGTCGATCCGGCAATGATAGGTCTGTTATTAGGTGTAGGTTTAACCGCACGTTTTGTTGGTAGCCTAATTTTAACGCCTGCGGTAAAAGATCCGTCAAAACTTATCACTGCATTGAGATTATTTGCTTTTCTCTCATTACTTTTTACTGTTGCATTTATGATGGGTAGCCATTGGGCATGGTTATTCTTCGTGATGACAGGATTTAACGTTTTCTTTTCACCTATGGTGCCTTTAGGAGATTCTCTAGCAGGAACGTGGCAAAAACAGTTTCCTTTTGATTATGGAAAAATTCGCGTTTGGGGTTCAATCGCTTTTATTATTAGCTCATCATTGCTAGGTGTTTTAATTGATGCTTTTGGGCATCCCATTATTCTTTATGGATTGATTGCCAGTACTTTTGCACTATTCCTGACATCTATGCTCCGCCCTAAAGTTATGCCACAGGGTAAAGTGAAAAAAGCAGAACACAGCAATGTGTCCTTTATGAAACTCATTTCAGATGGGCCAGTTTGGCGTTTTCTGTTATGTGTCTCTTTACTGCAAGGCGCACACGCAGCGTATTATGGTTTTAGCGCACTTTATTGGGAAAAAGCAGGGTATGACACCGCAACAATCGGCTATCTTTGGTCATTAGGTGTGGTTTCAGAGGTAGTTGTTTTTATGCTGAGTCATCGTTTATTCCGTCGTTGGAGCGCAAGAAATCTACTTTTACTTTCTGCTTTTGCTGGGCTTTTACGTTGGGGATTAATGGGGAGTTTCACCGCATTACCCGCGCTTATTATTGTTCAAATCTTACATAGTGGTACGTTTACCGTGTGCCACTTAGCAGCAATGCGTTTTATTAGTGCACGTCAAGAACATGAAATTATTCGCCTGCAAGCCGTTTATTCGGCTTTAGCGATGGGCGGAAGTATTGCCATCATGACAATTATATCAGGCTGGCTATATGAGAAACTGCCGAATCAAGAGTCGTTAATTTTCTGGTTAATGGCCGCATTAACTATTCCTGCGATGTTTATAAGACCTCAAGTTAAACCTCAAAATAGTTAACTTGTTCTACATAAGAAAAAGTGCAATAAAAAAGACCATAATATTATGGTCTTTTTCTTTTATGTTTTTTATTCGTATCAACGAGATTAACGTTTTAATGCATCTGTTAATTCGCTACGAATTTCAGCTAATAATGCTCTGACAACACGAGGGTTACCTGCAACAATATTACCTGTTTGTAGGTAGCCATGGTTACCAGTAAAGTCAGAAACGATAGCACCTGCTTCACGAGCGATTAATTCGCCACCTAAGAAATCCCAAGGTTTTAAGCCAATTTCAAAGAAACCATCAACACGACCTGCGGCAACATAAGCTAAATCTAATGCTGCTGAACCTGTGCGACGGAAATCAGCACAAGGTACAAACAGTTTGCCTAACATGTTCATGTAAGCAGCTGAATGTTGCTTACTTTTGAATGGAAAACCAGTCGCAAGAACAGCACCGTCTAAATCGCGAGCATTAGAGCCACGCAGACGATAACCATTTAATTGTGCGCCTTGACCACGAACGGCTGAGAATAATTCGTTACGCATAGGATCGTAAACAACAGCCACTTCAGTACGGCCTTTAATGCGTACAGCAATAGAAACAGAGAAGTGTGGAAGACGTTTAATGAAGTTAGTCGTGCCATCAAGTGGATCAATAACCCATTGTATGTCGTGATCTTCACCGAGTAACTCGCCACTTTCTTCCGTAATAATGGTGTGTTTTGGATAAGATTTACGGATGATTTCAATGATTGCTTGTTCTGCGTCACGGTCAACGTTAGTGACAAAATCATTGGTACCTTTCTGATTAGTCTCTACAGATTCAGGATTTTCGTAATTTTTGGCGATTAAATTACCAGCCTTACGTGCGGCACGTATGGCAATATTCAGCATCGGATGCATGGTTATCTTCCACAAGATGTTAAAGAACGGGGATAAAAAACGTGCCAGAGTATAACAGGCATTCGTGTTTCTGGCTACAATTGTGATAAAATAGATAGATCACAAAGCAATTAACAAGAAATCAATGTTAGAAAATATTCGCATCATCCTTGTAGAAACCTCGCATACAGGCAATATGGGCTCTACAGCTCGAGCTATGAAAACTATGGGATTAACCAATCTTTATTTTGTTAATCCAAAAGAAAAACCAGATTCGCATTCTATTGCCCTATCAGCGGGTGCAAGTGATGTTATTGGCAATGCACATATTGTTAATAGTATCGATGAAGCGATTGAAGGCTGTGGTTTAGTCATCGGAACAAGTGCCCGTAGCCGTACACTTTCTTGGCCAATGCTTGCACCGCGTGAATGTGGTGAGCGCTGTGTCATGGAAGCTAAAAATAAGCCTGTTGCTATTATTTTTGGCCGTGAACGCACAGGTTTAACCAATGAAGAATTACAAAAATGTGATTTTCATCTGTATGTTCCGACTAATCCAGAATATGGTTCTTTAAATTTAGCGATGGCTGTTCAGCTTGTTAGTTATGAAATTCGTATGGCAGCACTTGCCCAAGAAGAAAAACAAGAGGAAAATAACCCATCAGAGATTGATTATCCACCAGCTGATGATATAGAACGTTTTTACGTTCACTTAGAACAGGTGCTTAATGAATCTGGCTTTATTCGCCCTAAACATCCGGGACAAGTGATGAGCCGTTTACGCCGTCTATTTACGCGTGCGCGCCCAGAAACACAAGAGCTTCATATCTTACGTGGTATTCTGACATCAGTTGAGAAATGGGCTAAGAAATAGAGGGCAAAGTTGATTAACTTAAGTCAACTTTTGGCTGAGTATAATACTTGACTAAAACACTCGGATAAATAGTTGACTAAATTACTCGGGAATGACACAATTTGATTATTGTTCACCACGGAGTATTTGTTATGAGACTGACATCAAAAGGGCGTTACGCAGTTACTGCAATGCTTGATGTTGCATTGCATTCACAGCAAGGCCCTGTCCCCCTCGCTGATATTTCAGAGCGTCAAGGGATTTCCCTTTCTTATCTTGAGCAGCTTTTCTCACGTTTGCGCAAAAATGAATTAGTCGCAAGTGTTCGTGGTCCTGGTGGCGGCTATTTATTAGGCCGTGATGCAGGGCAAATTTTTGTTGCTCAAGTTATTTCTGCGGTTGATGAATCTGTCGATGCTACCCGTTGTCAGGGTAACAAAGAAGGTTGTCAAGGTGGCGATCGTTGCCTGACTCATACTTTGTGGCGTGATTTAAGTGATCGTATAACCAGTTTCCTAAGCAGTATCAGCCTTGAAGAGTTAGTCAATAACGAAGAGGTTATGGATGTCGCCGATCGTCAAGACAATGAAAAACGCCATGCTATCAATGGTCGTTTACAAGAAACCATTGTTAATATGCGAGTTTAACGGCGATCTCTAGGTAGGCAAAAACAAAATTATTAAAGAAGATCCGTCGTCTTTGGAGTTAGTGAGCAATGAAATTACCCATTTATCTAGATTATTCAGCAACCACTCCTGTTGATCCACGAGTTGCTGAAAAAATGATGCAATGCCTGACTATTGATGGCATTTTTGGTAACCCAGCCTCTCGTTCACACCGTTTTGGTTGGCAAGCAGAAGAAGCTATCGATATTGCACGTAATCAGATTGCTGATTTAATCGGTGCAGATCCTCGTGAAATCGTATTCACATCAGGCGCAACTGAAGCTGATAACCTCGCACTAAAAGGTGTTGCTAACTTTTACCAGAAAAAAGGTAAGCACATCATCACTTCAAAAACTGAACATAAAGCCATTTTAGACACTTGTCGTCAACTTGAGCGTGAAGGTTTTGAAGTTACTTATTTAGCACCAAAAAGTGATGGTCTGATTGACCTGAAAGAGCTTGAAGAAGCGATGCGTGAAGACACTATTTTAGTTTCTATCATGCATGTAAATAACGAAATTGGTGTTGTTCAAGATATTGCTGCTATCGGTGAATTATGCCGTAGCAAAGGTATTGTTTACCACGTAGATGCAACACAAAGCGTAGGTAAATTACCGATTGATCTCTCTAAGTTAAAAGTTGATTTACTTTCTCTTTCTGCGCATAAAGTTTACGGCCCTATGGGTATTGGTGCGCTTTATGTTCGTCGTAAACCACGCATTCGTTTAGAAGCACAAATGCATGGTGGCGGACATGAGCGTGGTATGCGTTCAGGTACATTAGCCGTTCACCAAATTGTAGGTATGGGCGAAGCTTACCGTATTTTGAAAGAAGAAATGGCTGATGAAACTAAACGCTTAAACGAATTACGTTTACGTTTATGGAATGGCATTAAAGATATCGAAGAAGTTTATATCAACGGTTCTTTAGAACATACTGCGCCAAATATTCTTAATGTGAGTTTCAACTATGTTGAAGGCGAATCATTAATGATGGCGCTGAAAGATCTTGCTGTATCTTCAGGCTCTGCCTGTACTTCAGCAAGTTTAGAACCTTCTTATGTACTGCGTGCTTTAGGTTTAACTGATGAACTTGCACACAGTTCTATTCGCTTCTCTCTGGGTCGTTTCACCACAGAAGAAGAAATAGATTATGCAATTGAACAAATCCACAGTGCCATTGGTCGCTTACGTGATCTTTCTCCACTTTGGGATATGCATAAACAAGGTGTTGATATCAACAGTATCGAATGGTCTCACCATTAATCAGACGTTTTCAGGAGTTAAATCATGGCTTATAGCGAAAAAGTAATTGATCATTATGAAAACCCTCGTAATGTGGGATCATTTGATAATAATGACCCTACTGTAGGTAGTGGTATGGTTGGCGCACCAGCTTGTGGTGACGTTATGAAACTGCAAATCAAAGTTGACGATAATGGCGTAATTGAAGATGCACGTTTTAAAACTTATGGTTGTGGTTCAGCAATTGCATCAAGTTCACTGGTAACAGAATGGATGAAAGGCAAAACATTAGATGAAGCCGAATCTATTAAGAACACAGCAATTGCAGAAGAATTAGAATTACCACCAGTGAAAATTCACTGTTCAATTCTTGCAGAAGATGCAATAAAAGCAGCGATTGCAGACTATAAAAGCAAACGCCAAGGCAAGTAATTGTCTTTTATAATAAAAAAATAAAATATTGGCGGATGCTGAAACTTTTTTTCAGTATCCGCTTTCGTTCTTTATGAGTGAGGTGTGCCATGTCAATTTCCCTTACAGAATCCGCCGCTAATCGTGTTCGCTCTTTCCTATCTAATCGTGGAAAAGGTGAAGGTTTGCGTTTAGGCGTAAGAACATCCGGTTGTTCTGGAATGGCTTATGTTCTTGAGTTTGCTGATGTCATCAATGACGAAGATACTGTTTTTGAAGACAAAGGTGTGAAAGTTATCGTTGATGGTAAAAGCATGGTCTATTTAGATGGAACAGAGCTTGATTTCGTCAAAGAAGGATTAAACGAAGGCTTTAAATTTAACAACCCAAATGTATCAAATGAGTGTGGTTGTGGTGAGAGCTTCACTGTGTAGTTTGTGTTAAAACACAGTATTAACGTTAATTAATCCAAGAGTAGATGTATGGACTATTTCACACTATTAGGCGTGCCTAATCGTTTTGATATTGATAAACAGCAACTTGCTACACGTTATCAAGATATGCAGCGTCAATATCACCCAGATCGTTTTGCAGGTCAGTCTGAAAAAGAACAGGCTCAAGCAATCTCGCTTGCTTCAACCATCAATCAGGCTTATCAGACCTTAAAAAATCCACTCTCAAGAGCTGAATACATGCTCTCATTACACGGTATCGATATTGCTAATGAGCAACAAACGATGCACGATACTGCATTTTTAATGGAGCAACTCACATTACGTGAAGAGCTGGATAACATCGAACACAGTGCTGAAGCCGAAAGTTTGTTAGCCGATTTTTCTGCGCGTTTAGAAAAAATGTACACAGTACGCCATGATGAAATGGTCAAAACGTTAGATAATCAAACTTGGGATATTGCTGCAGATAATGTGAGAAAATTGCGTTTTCTCGCAAAATTAAAAGAGCAAGTAGAGCAACTTGAAGAACGCTTGTTTGATGGTTTTTAAGGGAAACTGTTATGTCATTATTACAAATTAGTGAACCAGGTCAAACGCCTGCACCGCACCAGCGCCGGCTTGCAGCGGGTATTGATTTAGGTACGACACACTCATTAGTTGCCACTGTACGTAGTGGGCAAGCCGAAGCGCTTTCAGACAGCGAAGGTCGCTATTTATTGCCATCTGTTGTGCAGTATCAAGTTGATAATATCAATGTTGGTTGGAATGCTAAAAAAGAAGCAGAAAAAGATCCTGCTAACACGATAAGCTCAATAAAAAGAATGGTGGGTCGCTCACTGAGTGATGTGACAAGCCGTTATCCAAACCTTCCTTATCATTTTCATGAAAATGACAACGGTCTGCCATTAATTAAAACCGCAGCAGGTATTGTCGATCCTATCCAAGTTTCCTCTGACATATTAAAAACATTAGCAGAGCGCGCGATACAATCATTAGGTGGCGAACTTGATGGTGTTGTTGTTACTGTGCCTGCTTATTTCGATGATGCTCAACGTCAAGGCACAAAAGAAGCGGCTCGTCGTGCGGGTTTACATGTTCTACGTTTATTAAACGAACCAACAGCGGCAGCTATTGCTTATGGTCTAGATTCAGGAAAAGAAGGCACCATCGTTGTTTATGATTTAGGTGGTGGTACTTTTGATATCTCTGTTCTGCGTTTAACTAAAGGCGTTTTTGAAGTCTTAGCGACTGGCGGTGATACTGCGTTAGGTGGCGATGATTTTGATATGATGCTGGCAGACTGGATAAGAGAACGTGCTGGTTTTGGACATCAAAAAGATGCTGTATTACAACGTCAATTACTAGATGTTGCATCAGAAACCAAAATTGCATTGAGTGATAACGATGTTGCAGATATCAACATTAATGGATGGAAAGGTGAGATCACTCGTGCTGAGTTTGAGTCATTAATTCAATCATTAGTGAAACGTACATTATTATCTGTTCGTCGCGCATTAAAAGACGCGGATGTTGAAATAGATGAAGTTCTAGAAGTGGTTATGGTTGGCGGTTCAACACGAGTGCCATTAGTTCGTCAAATGGTGGGTGATTATTTTAAACGAGAACCGTTAACCTCTATTGATCCAGATAAAGTGGTTGCCATTGGTGCTTCAATCCAAGCTGATATTTTGGTGGGTAATAAACCAGATAGCGAAATGCTATTGTTAGATGTTATTCCACTTTCTCTTGGTCTTGAAACAATGGGCGGATTAGTTGAAAAAGTGATCCCTCGCAATACCACTATTCCTGTTGCCCGAGCGCAAGAATTTACGACATTTAAAGATGGTCAAACGGCAATGAGTGTTCACGTTGTTCAAGGTGAACGTGAAATGGTGAGCGATTGTCGTTCTCTTGCTCGTTTTACGCTGCGTGGAATTCCTCCGATGGCTGCGGGTGGTGCACATATTCGTGTCACATTCCAAGTTGATGCTGATGGTTTACTCAGTGTCAGTGCAATGGAAAAATCAACGGGTGTTGAAGCCTCAGTACAAGTCAAGCCTTCTTATGGTCTTAGTGATACTGAAATCGCAAAGATGATCCAATCTTCGATGGAAAATGCCCAAGAAGATTTACAAGCTCGTCGTCTAGCCGAGCAAAAAGTCGAAGCAGCTCGCGTGTTAGAAAGTTTAACTGCGGCATTAGAAGAAGATGCTCATCTGTTAAATGAATATGAGAAAATGGCTATCGACAAAGTTGTAGATACCTTAATAGAGAGCGTTGAAGGAACAGATCCTGTTGCTATTGAAAACGCGATTAAACTACTGGATAAGCAAACTCAGGATTTTGCAGCGCGTCGTATGGATTCATCTATTCGACAAGCGTTGGCAGGTCATTCTGTGGATGAGATATAACTATGCCTAAAATTGTATTTTTACCCCATAGCACACTGTGCCCTGAAGGTGCTGTTGTTGACGCAACAGAAGGTGAGTCTATTCTAGATGTTGCATTACGCAACGGTATTGAGATTGAACATGCTTGTGAAATGTCTTGTGCATGTACAACTTGTCACTGTGTAGTGCGTGAAGGTTTTGATTCACTAGAAGAGAGCTCTGAGCTTGAAGACGACATGTTAGATAAAGCATGGGGTTTAGAGCCAGAAAGCCGCTTAAGTTGCCAAGCAAAAGTGACTGACGAAGATTTAGTTGTTGAGATCCCTAAATATTCGATTAATCACGCAAGAGAGCATTAATTTTAGGAGCCAAGCATGAAATGGAGTGACACGCGTGAAATAGGGGAAGCATTATTTGATCTTTACCCTGACACTGATCCTAAAACGGTACGCTTTACTGATATGCATCAGTGGATTTGTGATTTAGAAGATTTTGATGATGATCCACAGAAATCCAATGAAAAAATTCTTGAGGCTATTTTACTTGTTTGGCTTGATGAATTTGAATAATTGCTGACATCGTAAATTTAAAAGACTGGCTTATTGCTGGTCTTTTTGCATTATGGCCTTTCTCATTTTACTTTATCAGTGATTTAAAAATAACCATAAAGAGGGAAGTATGGGGATTTTATTGTGCGATCTTCTTCGAGGAATATCATGTAAATACGTAAGATCACTGGATGATAATGGTGACCCCTTTGTTTTTGCAGTAAATTGATCACGCTAAACGGTAAATATCTGGTAGTCTGAATAGGTTAACTGCCACCAGTAATAATAAGTGAGACAATAAATGAATAAACAAATTATGCCTATCATGCTGTCAAATGAACCTGCTGCTGCATGTTGGGGTGAAAAAGCACTAATTAGCACTAGCGAAACCGGCATGACAATCCACTTAACGGAAGAAAACCGTTTAGGCGCTATTCAGCGCGGTGGACGTAAAGTTGATGGCCAAGGTATTCGTAATGTTGCACTTGTTGGCGAAGGCTGGGATTTAGAACGTAGTTGGGCTTTCTGGTTAGGTTTTAGAGCACCTAAAGGCGCTCGTTCAATCGAATGGCCACAATTAAAGGATGCAGATAAATACGAACTAGAATCACGTATTCGCATCGTTGATTGGGTTAGAGATACCATCAATACACCTGCTGAAGAATTAGGCCCTGAACAACTGGCACAGCGTACTGTTGATCTTTTCTGTGGACTGGATAAAGAAGATATTAGCTATAAGATCACCAAAGGTGCTGATCTGCGCGATCAAAACTATGCGGGCATCTATACAGTAGGACGTGGTTCTTCTCGTGATCCTGTTTATTTAGCATTAGATTTCAATCCAACAAAAGATAGCAATGCCCCTGTATTTGCTTGTTTAGTCGGTAAAGGTATTACTTTTGATTCAGGTGGTTATAGCATCAAACCTTCATCATCCATGAATTCAATGAAAGCCGATATGGGGGGTGCAGCAACCTTAGCAGGTGCTTTAGCATTAGCGGTTACTCGTGGTTTAAATAAACGCGTAAAACTACTGCTCTGTATCGCAGATAATATGGTCAGCGGTAATGCCTTTAAATTAGGTGATATTATTCGTTACCGTAATGGCAAATCAGTTGAAATCATGAATACAGATGCTGAAGGCCGTTTAGTTTTAGCTGATGGTTTAATTGATGCAAGCAATATTGCACCAGAGCTGATTATCGATGCAGCAACATTAACGGGTGCAGCTAAAGTTGCAGTAGGTAATGACTACCACTCTGTATTAAGTTTTGATGATAAATTAGCAGCAGAGCTACTGACTAGCGCTGAACAAGAAAATGAATTGTTCTGGCGTCTACCATTAGCGGATTTCCATCGTAGTCAATTACCTTCTAGCTTCGCTGATTTAAATAATATCGCAGCACCTTCCCATACTGCAGGTGCAAGTACTGCGGCTGCATTCTTATCGCACTTTGTCACTAACTACAAAAAAGGTTGGGTACATATCGACTGTTCAGCAACGTACAGAAAATCTTCTGTAGAGCAATGGGCGGCAGGTGCTACGGGTTACGGTGTACGTTCTATCGCGAATCTGTTATTAGCAAAAGCAAAATAATAAACGTTATTTGATTTGGAGTTTGTAATGGGTGTATCTGAACAATTTGAGACACAAGAAATTGTTTCTGTTGAAGGTTCTTCTTTAAAGTTGAGTGTTCTAGAGCCACAACCTGAAAAATTAACAACCGCACTTAGCGAGTTTTTTGGTGAACATAAACCGATCCGCCGCGCCTTTATTGTTAATGCTCAGGAGCAAGATGATGAAGAGTCATTTTATCTTATTGGTTTAGAAATAACGGGTGAAGAAGATGTGATCATGCAGATACTCCCACAAGCGGCTGAATCGGCTTTTGAATATTTAGAAGAAGGACAATCTCTAGATTTTTGCTTTGTGAATAAAGATGAAAAAGGCGTGAGTCATTTTATGATCCACCATGTATCACCTTTTTATCAACGCAAACTAGGGGGATTCTTAAGAAAAGGCATCCCGATAGTTAATTTGGATAGTTAATACAGCCCTCTAAATTTAGGCGATATCTCATCAGGTATCGCTTTTTTTTATCTTATAATAGAAAATTGACTAAACTAGCAAATTGTTTGCATTTTTATATAACGCTTTGTTTTAGCTAGGCTTTGTTTTTAAAGTAAAAATAAGACGACTTTGTGTTGTAATTTATTTCGTCTTACGCGGTAAAAGATAGCTTATTAAGTTATTCTTTATCTTATTAGTATAAAAAAATACATATATTATCTCTGCCTGCATAGAACATCGCATTATTCAGGGGTTGAATTAAAGGAAATGGATATGAACCAAAACCAATTTAGACAATATACAGAAAAGAGAGGCTATCGTTGGAGCTCTCTTGCTGTTGTATTGGCATCAGCATTGGCTCTTACAGGTTGTGATGATAAAACGGATGAAAATACATCATCTGCCGATAAGACGCAAAATACACAAGTGACAGAGCAAAAAGATACCGCTCAGAGCACATCAGGTACTGCAACTCAAACAAGCGAAAAACCAGCAGTTACAACAAAAACGAATAACGAAACTGCATTAAAAAGCAAAGAAGTCCGTGATGAGTTGGCAATGCGTTTTGCTGGAAAAGAAGTCACCGTATTAGATGCATCAGAATTACAGCGTGATGGTGCGAGCACAATGGTTGTGACTTTCTCTGTACCGCTTGATCCTGACCAAAAGTTTGATGATGTTATTCACCTTGTTGATACCAAAAAAGGGAAATTAGAAGGTGCGTGGGAGCTATCTGATAACCTAATGGAACTACGTTTCCGTCATTTACCACCATCAACAGAATTAAATTTAACCATTGATGAAAAAATAAAAGGTATTAATGAACGTACATTAACGATACCTTTTAGCCAGAAACTAACAACAGAAGAAATTTTCCCATCTGTTGGCTTTACCAGTAAAGGATCGTTACTGCCACTTGAAGCGGCTGAAGGTCTACCCATCATTGCGTTAAATGTGGGGCAAGTCGACGTAAACTTTTTCCGTGTTAAAGATGAGCAATTAGCCCAATTCTTAACGCAATGGGAAAGCCGTTCTAATATTAACTATTGGGAATCAGATGAGTTTTTATCTCAAGCTGATCTGGTTTATACCGGCCGCTTTGAATTAAACACAGAAACAAATACCCGTGAAAACGTGTTGTTACCGCTAAAATCAATAGATGCCCTGAAAAAAGAGGGTGCCTACATTGCGGTAATGCAACAAGCGGGTAAGTATTCTTATACGGTGCCAGCAACGGTATTCACATTTAGCGATATCGGACTGTCGATGCACAGTTATCTTGATACGTTAGATATCTTTACCCAATCACTTAAAAATGGTTCTGCATTAGATAAAGTAGAAATTCGCCTATTAGATGAAAAAGGTGGATTAATTTCTAAAGCACAGACAGATAGCCAAGGGCATGCCACACTTGAGAAAAGTGATAAAGCACGTTTATTAATGGCTATTCGTGATGGGCAAACCAGTATGATTGACTTGCGTAAACCTGCGCTTGATCTGTCTGAATTTGATATTGGTGGCCCACAAGGTTATAGCAAACAGTTTTTTGCTTTCGGCCCACGTGATCTCTATCGTCCAGGTGAAACATTGATCGTTAACGCATTGCTACGTGACGGTGATGGTAATCCTATTAAAGAGCAACCTGTTAAAGTCGATCTGCTTAAAACAGACGGGCAAGTGTCTCGTAGTTTTGTTTGGCAACCTGAAAAGGGGCTTTATCAATTAAAATTAGTTATTCCTGCGGATGAAAATACTGGTACACGTACCTTACGTTTTGATGTAGGCGATGGTACGCCTCGTTTCTATGAGTTTCAGGTCGAAGATTTTATGCCAGAACGTATGGCATTAGAAATCACTGGTAAGAAAGGCATTTTATTGAGTGGTAATGACGCTTATTTTGACATTAAGGGTCGCTATCTTTATGGCGCACCAGCTGCCGATAATCGCTTACAAGGGCAAGTCTTCTTAAAAGCCTCTCGTGAAGCTGTCAGTAAATTACCTGGATATGAATTTGGTGCTGTAAAAGATGAAAACTTCAGCCGTCTACTGGATGAATTTGAACTTAATTTAGACTCTGATGGTGAAGGTGAGTTAAGTGTTGATAGTGAACGCTACGCTGAGTTGAAATCACCTATCAATATTATTCTACAAGCAAGCTTACTTGAAGCGGGTGGACGTCCTGTTACTCGTCGTTATCAACAAGCAGTTTGGCCAGCCACTCATCTTGCGGGTATTCGTCCTGTCTTTCCTAAAAAAGAAGTCTACGATTATCGTACAGACAAATATAAATCAGGTTATAGCGTTGATGAAAACTCAATGGCTGAATTTGAAATTGTCTATACAGACCAAGACGGCAAAAAACTACCTGCTAATGATCTGAAAGTGAAGTTTATCTATGAACGCCATGATTATTACTGGCGTTGGTCTAGTTCGAATGGCTGGGAATCTGGCTATAACGAAAAAGATCTGCAAATGGATGAGCAAACAATTAAGATTGCGAAAGATGGCACCGCAAAAGTGGCATTCCCTGTTGAGTGGGGCTCTTATCGTATTGAAGTTGTTGATCCTAAAACAGAATTAGTTAGTAGCCTACGTTTCTGGGCTGGTTATTCTTGGATGGATAACACGGGTGGAACAGGTGCGGTAAGACCAGACCAAGTTAAATTGAAACTGGATAAAGATGGTTATTTACCGGGCGAAAAAGTTAAGTTAAACATTGTTGCACCTCATCCGGGTAAAGGTTATGTGTTACTTGAATCAAGTAATGGACCTTTATGGTGGCAGGAAATTGATGTACCAGAAAAAGGGCTTGATGTTGAAGTGCCTATTAATAAAGAGTGGGCAAGACACGATCTCTATCTGACTTCTGTTGTTGTAAGACCAGGAGATACTTCAAAACAAGCGACAGTAAAACGTGCTGTGGGTATTTTGCATTTACCATTACAGGATAAAAACCGTCGGATTGATATTTCACTTGATGCACCTGAAAAAATTCGCCCTAACCAAGATTTAAAAATTCGTATTAAAGCGAATCCAGTTGCTGGTCAGCCATTACCTGAAAATATTAATGTATTAGTTTCTGCGGTTGATACTGGTGTATTGAATATCACAGAGTATAAAACCCCTGATCCTTACGATGCCTTCTTTGGTCGTAAACGTTATAGCATTGACCAATATGATGTTTACGGTCAATTAATTGAAGGGCAAGGCCGTTTAGCTAACTTGCGTTTTGGTGGTGATGGTGGTGAAGCCGCCGCATTATCTCGTGGTGGCAAAAAGCCATTAACTGATGTGCAAATCATTGCTCAACAAACAGCTCCTGTAAAATTAAATGCTCAAGGTGAGGGCGAAGTTTCTTTGCCTATTCCAGAGTTTAATGGTGAAGTTCGTTTAATGGCGCAAGCTTGGACTGCGGATAAATTTGGTAGTCAGGAAGGTAAAGTTGTTATTGCTGCACCTTTAGTGACTCAGCTTTCATTACCTCGCTTTATGGCTGGTGGTGATAATGCACTTTTATCGTTAGATTTAACCAATCTGACAGATGATGCACAATCTATTACCTTAAATTATACCGCTTCAGGTTTGGTGGGATTAGGTGGCGCTGAAAGCAAAACTGTTTCGCTAACGAAAGGTGAACGTACTCAAATTCAAATCCCAGTAAAAGCGAAACATGGCTTTGGTCAGGGTGAATTCTCACTGTCTATTTATGGTATTAAAGTACCAGGTGAAGAGATTAAACCTTATCACAATACATGGAATATTGGTGTTCGCCCTGCATTCCCAGCAGAAACTATTCATTATGCAAGCACATTGCAAGATGGTGATACTTGGCGCTTACCATCAGAAATTTTAAGTCGCTTTAATAGCTCAACGCTTGAAGGTGAATTATTACTGACAAGTCGCCCTCCATTACAAGTAGCGCGTTATGTTAGAGAGCTATTTGCTTATCCTTATGGTTGCTTAGAACAAACAGTCAGCGGGCTTTATCCTTCACTGTATTCAACAGAAAAAGAGTTGAAACAGTTGGGAATTAAAACGCAAACTGATGCTGATAGAAAAGCGGCTATTGATAAAGGTATTGCGCATCTGCTGACGATGCAAAAATCAGAAGGCGGATTCTCTTTATGGGATCAGGGTGGACGTGAAGAATATTGGTTAACCGCTTATGCGACTGACTTCTTATTCCGTGCGTCACAACAAGGTTATTCAGTTCCAGCTGATTCATTAAAACGTGCGAATGATCGTTTATTACGTTATTTACAAGATAAAAGCTTAGTTAACTATGAATATGCGGTTAATCAAGATGCAGCACGTTTCTCAGCAAGGGCTTATGCCGCGTTAGTATTAGCTAATCAGCAAAAAGCACCTTTAGGTGAATTACGTCGTCTCTATCTTGAGCGTAATCAAGCAGGAAGTGGTTTAGCCTTAGTTCAGTTAGGTATCGCATTAAAACTGATGGGGGATAGCAGCCGCGCTGAAAGCTTGATTGCTGAAGGTGTGACAACAACGCGTAAATATAATTATGGATTGGGCGACTACGGTAGCACCATTCGTGACCAAGCATTAATTATTGCATTGTTAAGTGAAAATAACCTTGAAACACAATCTCGTGATGCAAGTGTGATGACACTGTCTGATAACTTAACAAGCCGTGAATGGTTCTCAACCCAAGAAAGTAACTCGTTATACCTTGCTGGGCGCTTCTTTATTAATATGGCAGAACAGCCTTGGGAAGTTGCTGTTAATCGTCAAGTTCCTGCAATCAGTAGCGATCGTGCAGTCAATGAGACATTAACATCAGCACAATTACAAGAAGGCTTAGAGCTAAATAATCGTGGTGGTGCCGCGATTTATTCTCGCATGAATATCGTGGGCTATCCTAAAGTGGCTCCTGCTCCTTATAGTAATATATTAAATATCCATCGCAGTTATTATGATTTGAAAGGAAACCGCGTTCATCCTAATCGCTTACAAAGTGGTGAAATGCTGGTGGTTAAACTGGAAGTTTCTGCTGATAGAGACGTACCTGATGCATTAGTTGTTGATTTATTACCCGCTGGTCTTGAAATCGAAAACCAAAACTTAGCATCAAGTAGTGCAAGCTTAAGTGATAGTGCTGCGGACTTGCAGGAATTTATCGACGATATGGGACAAGCGAATATCAAACATCTTGAGTATCGAGATGATCGCTTTGTTGCTGCTATCTCTGTTGATAAATATCGTCCAACGACATTGCTCTATTTAGCAAGAGCTGTAACACCAGGTAACTATCAAGTACCACCACCACAAGTTGAATCTATGTATGTGCCTTATTGGCGTGCAATAGGATCAACAGAAACCAAGATTGACGTTGTTCCTTAAATCTTGTAGCCCTTTCTTCGGAAAGGGCTTTTTCCTTTGAGTGATTGAATGAAACTAGGATATAAACGGCTTATTGCTGTTATCATTATTTTTTTGCTAACAACGCCAATTTTAGTCTGGATCGCAGATAAAATTTGGCCTCTCCCTGATCCTGAACCTCAAATTGCGACGATTGTTACAGCGCAAGATGGGACTCCTCTTTGGCGCTTTGCCGATAAAGAAGGGGTATGGCGTTATCATGTCAAACTCGCTGATGTCTCTCCTGAATATTTAGAAGCTTTAATCACTTATGAAGATCGCTGGTTTTATCAGCATCCTGGTGTTAACCCGATGGCGATATTACGTGCGGCGTGGCAAGATCTAAGTTCAGGAAGAATTGTGTCAGGCGGAAGCACGTTATCAATGCAAGTGGCTCGCCTTATTGACCCTCACTCCCGTACTTTAGGGGGAAAAATCAAACAGCTTTGGCGCACCTTGCAATTAGAGTGGTATTACTCAAAAGATGAAATTCTGGGAATTTACCTCAATAGAGCACCCTTTGGCGGTACGTTAGAGGGCATTGGTGCTGCAAGTTGGGCTTATTTAGGCAAATCACCCGCTGATTTATCTGCGGGAGAGGCGACATTAATGGCTGTATTGCCACAAGCACCAAGTCGTTTACGACCAGATAGATATCCTGAACGTGCTCAAGCTGCCAGAGATAAAGTATTAGATAGATTGGCTGAGTATCAAATATGGCCACAAGGAAAAGTTGATGAAATCAAAGAAGAGCAGGTTTTATTAGCGCCAAGGCAAACACCGCAATTAGCACCACTGCTAGCTCGTCGTATGTATAACGAAAAGCGAGAGCCTGTTATTACCACCACGATTGATATTAATATTCAACGACAACTCGAAGATATTGCGAATCAATGGAAGTATCAATTAGCGGATAAAACATCCTTAGCCATCCTAGTTGTTGATCATACGGATATGAGTGTGAAAGGGTATGTTGGTTCTGCTGATTTTAATGACAATTCGCGCTTTGGTCATGTCGATATGATTAGCGCATGGCGTTCGCCAGGTTCAACATTAAAGCCATTTATTTATGCTCTCGCATTAGATGAAGGACTTATTCATGCAGAATCACTCTTACAAGATGTTCCTCGTCGATTTGATAATTATCGTCCTGGTAATTTTGACTCTGATTTTAATGGTGCGGTCAGTGCCAGTGAAGCACTAAGTCGTTCTTTAAATTTGCCAGCAGTACAACTTATCGAAGTGTATGGTGCAAAGAAATTTGCAGCGAAATTGCGTCATAACCATCTTGAAATGCGCTTTCCTTATGGTTCAGAGCCAAATTTAGCGCTGATCTTAGGAGGAACTGCAACACGAATGGATGAGCTCGTTTCCGCCTTCAGTGCATTAGCAAGGCAAGGAAAAACAGCACCGTTGCGTTTTAAGCCGGAACAAATAATAGAAAACCGAGTGTTGATGTCACAAGGTTCAGCATGGATTGTCAGGCGCATATTAGCTGGAGAAGCCAGACCTCGCCCAGATAGTGCAATTTCACCCGTTGTTCCTTTAGCTTGGAAAACAGGGACAAGTTATGGCTATCGGGATGCGTGGTCTATCGGTGTGAATGCTCGCTACACCATTGGTGTTTGGGTGGGCAGACCTGATGGAACACCTGTTGCAGGGCAATTTGGCTTTGCAACGGCTGTCCCTATTATGAATCAGGTCAATAACTTATTAACTGGCTATTTCTATCAAAATAAACAAAGACCACCTACTGATTTACGTCCTAATAGTGTAACAGCAGCAACAATCTGTTGGCCGACAGGTAAGGCATTACCTAAAGAAGATAGTAACTGTCGAGTTAGTCGTCGAAGCTGGATCTTAGATAACACTATTCCGCCAACTTTATTGAATGATAGCCAAGAAGGTATTTTGGGGATCAACGAAAAAATTTGGTTAGATGATGAAGGTAAACGCACTGGGCCTAATTGTCCTAACGCAGAGTTAAAAGATATTGCTTTATGGCCGATAGCATTAGAAGCATGGTTGCCTGAAAAAGAGCGCAGAGCAAAACGACTGCCACCGATTTCTGAAACTTGCCCACCAATTAAAGAAGATATTATTCCCTTGTTTATCTCGGGTATTCGTGCGGGTGATTTATTAAGGCCATTACCTGGTGAAACTAATCTCGAAATAACAGTTTCTACACAAGGAGGAAGTGGTATGCAATGGTGGTTTTTAAATGGTGAGCAAATAGGTAAAACAGAAAACGGAGAAACATTCTCTTATTTATTAGAGAAACGAGGTAAATATCAACTTTCTGTGCTTGATCTAAGTGGTCAAACGGATATGGTTAATTTTATATTTCGTTAAACTAAATCAATGGAATAAACGAGAACGGAGAGAGTTTTCACTAAAATAGGTTTTTTAATAAAGATAATTAGACTATTTATCGAGTGTCATTTCGGTTCTTTTTTATTCTTATTTTCAAGTTTGAACATGGAATACGTCAAAAATGTGATTAGATCGATAATTTATAACTTTTTTGCCACAGTTTCTTAAAAAAAAGGATATTCAATCTGTGCAATTTATTTTTATCCTCCTATAATCGAGCCCTATTTTTTGCAGGGAATGCGGTTTTTGATTCGTTTTTCCATGATCTGCGATAAAAGAGATAACAAAAGTTATCATTAATAAAATAATTTAGAGGTAAGACATGGCTATTCAGCGCACATTTTCTATTATCAAACCAAACGCAGTGAAAAAAAATGTTATCGGCGCTATCTATCACCGTTTTGAGAGTGCAGGTTTTAGCATCATTGGCGCTAAAATGTTGCATTTAACGCGCGAACAAGCTGAAGGCTTTTATGAAGAACACAAAGGCCGCCCTTTCTTTGACGGTTTAGTTGAATTTATGACTTCTGGTCCAATCATGGTTCAAGTGTTAGAAGGTGAAAATGCGATTCAACGTCACCGTGATCTGATGGGCGCAACTAACCCAGACAACGCATTAGCAGGTACATTACGTGCTGACTACGCTGATAGCTTTACTGAAAATGCGGTACACGGTTCAGATTCAGAAGCTTCTGCTGCTCGTGAAATCGCATACTTCTTCACTGAAAACGAAGTTTGCGCGCGCTAATTTATTAGCATCTCTACGCGAAAAACAGTACAATGCGACGCCCTGTTTGATAATTAACAGGGCGTTTTTTATTATTGTTTAATTATACAAATATATAAGTATCCCATTAGCATCAATGCTAATGCAGGCCGCATAGTGTAACAACGAGGCAATGTCATGACCCAATCTACCACTCCAGCGCCAAGCGCTTCTGTCGCTGTTTCTAAAGAAAATACTGTGAATCAAAAAACTAAAATTAATCTGTTAGATTTAAATCGTAAACAGATGCGTGAGCTTTTTGTCTCTATGGGCGAAAAACCTTTCCGTGCTGACCAAATTATGAAGTGGATGTACCACTACTGTTATGACGATTTTGATCAAATGACAGATATCAACAAGGTGTTACGCAATAAATTAAAAGAAATTGCTGAAATTAAAGCACCTGAAGTTTCTGAAGAACAACGTTCAACAGATGGCACGATTAAGTGGGCAATTAAAGTTGGCGATCAACAAGTAGAAACTGTGTACATTCCAGAAGATGATCGCGCAACATTATGTGTTTCTTCACAAGTGGGTTGTGCTTTAGAGTGCAAGTTCTGTTCAACTGCACAGCAAGGTTTTAACCGTAACTTGAAAGTGTCTGAAATTATTGGGCAAGTTTGGCGTGCAGCTAAAATTATTGGCTCATTAAAAGAGACAGGCCGTCGTCCTATTACTAATGTCGTGATGATGGGAATGGGTGAGCCATTACTAAATTTAAATAATGTTATTCCAGCGCTTGAAATCATGATGGATGATTTTGGTTTTGGTCTATCTAAACGTCGTGTCACTGTTTCTACATCAGGTGTTGTACCTGCATTAGATAAATTAGGTGATGCTGTGGACGTGGCTTTAGCTATTTCATTGCATGCACCAACTGATGAAATTCGTGATGAAATCGTTCCAATTAACAAGAAATACAATATTGAAATGTTTCTTGAAGGTGTTCGCCGTTATATTGCTAAATCAAACGCGAACCAAGGGCGAGTGACTATTGAATATGTCATGCTTGATCATATTAATGACAGCACCGATCAAGCTCACCAATTAGCTGAGCTTTTAAAAGACACGCCGTGTAAAATTAACTTAATTCCATGGAACCCGTTCCCAGGTGCGCCATATGGACGTAGTTCTAATAGCCGTATTGACCGTTTCTCTAAAGTATTAATGGAATATGGCTTTACGACGATTGTACGTAAAACCCGTGGTGATGATATTGATGCGGCTTGTGGACAATTAGCAGGTGATGTTATTGACCGTACAAAACGTACACTGAAAAAACGCCAACAAGGTGAACTAATTTCAGTAAAAGCAGTCTGATACAGTTGGATATCTCTTTCTTTGTGAAGTGTATTACATAATTACAATGTAGAGAGAACAAGGATGAATATATTTGAGGAATAAAACGATGATAAGGATATCATCAGTAGTTATAACTATTGGCTTGATGCTATTGACACTCGGTTGTCAATCATCAGCCAATCAAGAACGTGTTGCAGTGTCTACACGTTTACAATTAGGTGATGCTTATTTAGCTGAAAGACAATATCAAATAGCGCAATATCATTTCCAAAAAGTGTTATCAGTGATGCCAAATCATCCTGATGCGAATTTAGGAATGGCATTAACATCGCAGTTATTGGGAAATTCTATTCAAGCGTTAGATTATTACAAATTAGCGATGAACTCGAAGCCAGTAAATGTTAATGTATTAAGGCTTTATGGTAATTTCCTTTGTGAACAAAAACTATTAAACAATAATAGTGTGTTAATTGAGGATATACCGCCAGATTATTTGGTCTGCCAGCAAAGTGATAATAAAATATCAAAAAAATCGCGGTGATATACGTTAAGGTACTTTGTGCTTTTGCGAGTTCATCAATGTTAAACATCCAATAGCCACAGTGCCTAGATTGCTAATGAATACTGAAAACAAAACCGAAGAAGTGAAATTAACAGCAGGTCAACTTTTACGTCAGGCACGAGAAAAAGTAGGGCTAACACAACAAACTGTTGCTGATCGACTTTGTTTGAAGTTATCAACAGTGCGCGACATTGAAACAGATTCTGTTTCTTCTGATATTGCACCCACATTTTTACGCGGATATATGCGTTCTTATGCCAAGCTCGTTGGTGTTCCTGAAAAAGACATCCTTGGTTTTATCGACCAACAAGCGCCTGTTAAACAAATTAGAATGACAACCACACAAAATTACTCATTAGGCAAACGTCATAAAAAACGTGAAGGTTGGCTGATGAAAATCACTTGGGTGATTTTGATTGTTATGATTGCATTAGTAGGTGTTTGGTGGTGGCAAGGTCATCAGGCGGATCAACAAGAATTAGTCTCTATGGCATCTCAAGACGTAGGGCAAAATAGTACCCAAGAAAACACCAACACGATAGATTCTCCTTTAGCAACCTTAGATAATACGTCAACATCTGAAGGTGATAATTTACAAGTACCTGCGTCGCCATTAGTTGATAATCAGGCGAATAATGTCGCTACATCACCAACGACTGAAACGACGTCACCAGCACCAACAGTACCAGCACCAACAGAAGTGAGAACAGTTCCATTACCAGTCTCACCACTAACAACATCAACAACTTCTCGAGCAAATTCAACGCAAGAATCTACTTCATCGGAAGCACCTGCTATTGCGAATCAATTGGTTCTTATGTTTGATGGTGAATGTTGGTTAGAAGTTCGTAATGCTCAAAATAAAGTCTTATTTAATGGTATTAAGAAAGCGGGTGATCGTTTGGAATTTGATGGTGAGCAACCTTATAAACTAAAAATAGGCGCACCTTCTGTTACTCGCTTACAGTTTAATGGTGAATCTGTTGATTTAAGCCGTTTTACTGGAAAAATAGCGAAAATAACAGTACCGAGCGCTTAATCTGACTACACATTTGAGCAAGCATGGAAGCATGGGAGAATTAATCAATGCATAAAGAATCACCTATTATTCGTCGCAAATCGACACGAATTTATGTGGGCAATGTACCTGTTGGCGATGGCGCTCCTATCGCGGTACAGTCGATGACGAATACACGAACAACAGACGTAGAAGCGACTGTTCGCCAGATAAAATCTCTGGAACGTGTAGGGGTGGATATTGTTCGTGTTTCTGTACCCACAATGGATGCTGCGGAAGCATTCAAATTAATTAAGCAACAAGTTAATGTGCCTTTAGTCGCTGATATTCATTTTGACTACCGTATCGCATTAAAAGTCGCTGAATATGGTGTTGATTGTTTACGTATCAATCCGGGTAATATTGGTAGTGAAGAACGCATTCGCCAAGTTGTTGATTGCGCCCGTCACAATAATATTCCTATTCGTATTGGCGTAAACGGCGGTTCACTTGAGAAAGATATTCAAGAGAAATACGGAGAGCCAACACCTGAAGCGTTAGTTGAATCGGCAATGCGCCATGTGGATATCCTTGATAAACTGAATTTTGAACAATTTAAAGTCAGTGTGAAAGCTTCTGATGTTTTCCTTGCTGTTGATTCTTACCGTTTGCTAGCGAAAAAAATAGATCAACCACTGCATCTTGGGATCACCGAAGCGGGTGGTGCAAGAGCGGGATCTGTTAAATCTGCGATTGGTCTTGGGATCTTATTATCAGAAGGTATCGGCGATACATTAAGGATCTCATTAGCAGCAGATCCGGTTGAAGAAGTTAAAGTCGGTTTTGATATTCTCAAATCCTTACGTATTCGTTCTCGCGGAATTAACTTTATTGCTTGCCCAACGTGTTCTCGTCAAGAATTTGATGTTATTGGAACAGTCAACGAATTAGAGCAACGTTTGGAAGATATCATCACACCTATGGATGTTTCTATTATTGGTTGTGTTGTTAATGGACCAGGCGAAGCTGAAGTTTCAACGTTAGGTGTAACTGGCGCTAAAACACGAAGTGGTTTTTATGAAGATGGCGTGAGACAAAAAGAGCGTCTTGATAACGTTAATATGATTGATTTATTAGAAGCGAAAATTCGAGCTAAAGCATCAATGCTTGATGACAGTATGCGTATAAATATAAATCAACTGGACAAATAATACTCAAAAAACTGGCTCATTAATCAATGAGCCAGTTTTACTATTGATTTCACATTGAATACTGATTGATTTCGCTTCTATAATCAGCCTAACAATCAATTAATAACTATTAGAGAAGAAAAGTGGCACAAAAAATCCAAGCCATTCGTGGTATGAACGACTATCTACCTGCTGACACTCGTGTATGGCAGAAAATTGAAAATACGCTAAAACAAATTTTAGCGGGTTACGGCTTTAGTGAAATCAGAACACCTATCGTAGAGCATACCCCTCTATTTCAGCGAGCAATTGGTGAAGTGACCGATGTTGTTGAAAAAGAAATGTATACTTTTACCGATCGTGGCGAAGATGCTCAAAGTCTGACATTACGCCCAGAAAACACAGCAGGTTGTGTTCGTGCGGGTATCGAGCATGGTTTGCTTTATAACCAAGAACAACGTTTATGGTATTTAGGGCCAATGTTCCGTTATGAGCGCCCTCAAAAAGGTCGTTATCGTCAATTCCACCAGTTAGGTGCAGAGGTCTTTGGTCTACAAGGCCCAGATATTGATGCGGAATTAATTATGCTAACTGCGCGTTGGTGGAAAGCGTTAGGTATTGCAGAACACGTAACATTAGAGCTTAACTCTATTGGTTCATTAGAAGCGCGTGCTAAATATCGTGAAGCGTTAGTTGCTTTCTTAGAGCAGCACGTAGATAAGTTAGATGAAGACTGCAAACGTCGTATGTATTCTAACCCATTACGTGTTTTAGACTCAAAAAATCCAGAAATTCAGACTTTATTGAATGATGCGCCTGAACTTTTCGATTATCTTGATGACGAATCAAGAGCGCACTTTGATGGTCTTTGTGCTTTATTGGATGCTGTCGGTATTACATATCGTGTTAATCAGCGTTTAGTTCGTGGTTTAGACTATTATAACCGTACTGTTTTTGAGTGGGTAACTAGCGCATTAGGTTCACAAGGAACCGTGTGTGCGGGTGGCCGTTACGATGGCCTTGTGAAGCAACTTGGTGGACACCCAACACCAGCAGTTGGTTTTGCTATGGGGATGGAACGCATGATCTTATTAGTTCAAGCGGTTAACCCTGAATTTGTTGCAGATACTAATGTCGCTGATGTTTACCTTGCTTCATTTGGCGAAAAGAGCCAAAGCGCAGCATTAATGCTGGCTGAAGAAATTCGTGATCAATTACCAACATTACGTTTAATGACGAATCATGGTAATGGTAACTTTAAAAAGCAGTTAGGGCGTGCTGATAAACAAGGCGCTAAAATTGCTCTGATTTTAGGCGAAGATGAAATTAATGCCGGCACTGTTGCAGTGAAAGATTTGCGTTCAGGGGAACAAACAATCGTTGCTCGCAATGAGCTCGCTCAGCAATTGACTCTGTTATTAGGTTAAGGAGAGACTTGTGGAAGTTTATAGCACCGAAAACGAACAAGTTGATGCAATTAAACAGTTCTTTAAAAACTACGGTTTAACTATCGTTTTAGCCGCTGTTATTGGTTTTGGTGGTGTGTTTGGTTGGAAATATTGGCAATCACATCAAACAAATCGTCTGCAAGAAAGTGCAGGTGCTTTTGCAACAGTCAGCGAGGCACTTGCTAAGCCTACGCCTGAAAATATTGCATTAGCTGAAAAATTTGTTACTGAAACGAATGATATTTATGGCGCTTTAGCTTCATTAGAGCTAGCCCAAATCGCTATTGATGCTAATGATTTAGTCAGTGGTGAACGTCATCTAACGAATGCTGTGGCAAAAGTAAAAAATGACGCATTTGCAGATATGCTTAATCTTCGTTTAGCTCGTGTACAATTAGCATTAGATAAAACAGATGCTGCTTTAGTTTCGTTAGAGCAAGTGAAAGGCAAAGCATGGAATGGAATGAAAAATTATATCCGTGGTGATGTCTTAGCGAAAAAAGGCGATAACACAGGTGCAACAACCGCTTATCGTAGCGCATTAACTGATGAAAATGCGGGTGCTATTCGCTCACTGGTTGAACTTAAACTCAATAATTTATCCAATTAAAGGGATCTTCAGACATGCAACTGCGTAAAACTCTCCTGGTTGGTCTACTAGCATCTGCTTTGTTGGCAGGATGTTCTAGTGAACAGGATAATGTGACAATGTCTCCATTGCCTGAGGTGCAAAGCCAATTTACACCTAGAGCTGTTTGGGACAAATCAGTTGGAAATGGTATTGGTAAATACTATTCTCACTTGTCACCAACATGGGATGGCGCAGTTGTTTATGTCGCTGATCGCCATGGTTTAGTGAAAGCATTAGATGTAGAAACAGGTAAAGAGCTTTGGTCGCAAGATCTCTCTATTAAAACAGGTTTTCTTTCATCCAATGAGTCCGCATTACTTTCTGGTGGGCTAACAGTTTCAGGCACTCGCGTTTTTATGGGAACTGAAAAAGCGAAAGTATACGCACTGAACACTGAAGATGGCTCCATTGATTGGGAAGCAGATGTCGCTGGTGAAGCCATTTCAAAACCTGTTGTTAGTGATGGTTTAGTACTTATTCATACCAGTAATGGTATGTTGCAAGGACTCGACTTGTTAAGTGGTGAGATTTCTTGGACTATTAACTTAGATACTCCATCATTATCTCTTCGTGGCGAGTCTGCACCTGCTGTTGCTTATGGCGCAGCTATTATTGGTGCAGATAATGGCCGTGTCAGTGCAGTTGTTCTTTCTCAAGGGCAGTTGATTTGGCAACAAAATATTTCACAAATTAAAGGCTCTACTGAAATTAGCCGATTAAATGATGTGGATATCACACCGATTATTGATGAAAATACTGTTTATGCAATGGCGTATAACGGTAATTTAGTTAGCCTTGATATGCGTTCTGGACAAATTCTTTGGAAACGTGAGTTAGGCTCAGTCAATGATATGGTGCTGTTGGGTGATAATCTTTACCTTGTTGACCAAAATGACAGAGTTTTATCTGTTCGTAAATCTGATGGTGTGACATTATGGACACAAGAAGATTTATTGCATCGCAATTTAACTGCTCCGGCTATTTTTGATGGCTATTTAGTGGTTGGTGATGCAGAAGGTTATCTCCATTGGATTGATACCAACACAGGTAAATTTATTGCACAAAACCAAGTGAACAGTTCAGGCTTATTAAGCCGCCCTCAAGCGGTACAAGATAAACTGATGATCCAAGCTCGCGACGGTAAGCTTTATCTTTATAGTCGGTAATTAATTGCTGACAAATCTATTTATTTTACGGCTCCTTTAAAGGAGCCGTTTCGTCTTTTTAGTAATTACATGTAAAATACAATCAGGTTTGTGATTGTATTTTTATGAGGCATCAAAAAATGATACCCGTTATTGCCTTAGTAGGGCGCCCTAACGTGGGTAAATCCACGTTATTTAATCGACTAACACGCACAAGAGACGCATTAGTTGCCGATTTTCCAGGCCTCACCCGCGACCGTAAATATGGTCGAGCAGAGTTAGAAGGCGAAGAATTTATTATTATTGATACCGGTGGTATTGATGGTGCTGAAGAGGGTGTTGAAACCCATATGGCATCACAATCGCTACAGGCTATTCAAGAAGCCGATATCGTACTGTTTTTAGTTGATGCTCGTGCGGGCTTGATGCCAGCAGACCAAGGTATTGCAAAACACCTTCGTGGTGTTGAGAAAAAAACGTATTTAGTTGCGAATAAAACTGACGGTATCGATATTGATACTGCATTAGCTGATTTTTACTCTTTAGGATTAGGCGAAATCTTCCCAATTGCTGCATCTCATGGTCGTGGTGTTGCTCAATTGATTGAACAAGCACTCTTACCAATTACGGGTAAAGTGGTGGAAGAAGAGCTAGAGCTGACTGAAGAAGAAGAAAATGCGGCTTATTGGGCTGCATTAGAGGCAGAACAAGAAGCACAAGCGTTAGAAGAGGAAGAAGACGACTTTGACCCTTCTACATTACCGGTAAAATTAGCGATTGTTGGTCGTCCTAATGTCGGTAAATCAACATTGACAAACCGTATGCTTGGTGAAGATCGTGTGGTTGTTTACGATATGCCAGGTACAACCCGTGACAGTATCTATATCCCAATGGAACGTGATGAGAAAGAATATATCATCATCGATACAGCGGGTGTTCGTAAACGTGGTAAAGTAAAAGAAACAGTAGAAAAATTCTCTGTTATCAAAACATTACAAGCCATTGAAGACTCTAACGTTGCATTGCTGGTTATTGATGCCCGTGAAGGTATTTCAGATCAGGATCTTTCATTATTAGGTTATATCCTGAATGCAGGTCGTTCATTAGTCATTGCTGTCAATAAATGGGATGGCATGACACAAGACGATCGCGAACAAGTAAAAGCCATGCTTGACCTTAAACTCGGCTTTGTTGACTTTGCACGTGTTCACTTTATTTCTGCATTACATGGTAGTGGCGTGGGTAATCTTTTTGAATCAATTCAAGAGGCTTATGTCTGTGCAACGCGTCGCGTAGGAACTTCTATGCTCACTCGCATCATGAAGATGGCAGAAGATGATCATCAGCCACCAATTGTTCGCGGACGCCGTGTAAAAATGAAATATGCACACGCTGGTGGTTATAATCCACCTGTTGTCGTTATTCATGGTAATCAGGTCACTGATTTACCAGATAGCTATAAGCGCTATTTGATGAACTATTTCCGCCGTACTCTGCAAGTGATGGGGACGCCAATCCGTATTCAATTTAAAGAGGGTGAAAACCCTTATGCGGATAAGAAAAATAAATTAACACAATCTCAGTTGCGTAAACGTAAGCGTTTAATGTCACACTTGAAGAAATCGAAATAAGTTAATTTAACGTCAAAAAAATAAAAACTGAGTTCAATTTATAATGAACTCAGTTTTTTTATACCTAGAATTTATTGATTAGCTAACATTTTTTCTATCATGAGTTGAGCAACAATGGCTTGCTCTCCACTTGTCGATGGCTCTGTATTATTCGTAACACATTCAATAAAGTGTTCCACTGCCCCAATAAAACCTCGTTGTAATAAAATGGGATCCCAATTTTCTGGATGTTTTTCAGTGAGCCTATTTCTGCTTTCACTGCGCCATAAATTCATATTTGTAATTTGATGGATTGCATCTTCATCAACGGCAATAATCTGCTCTTGTTGGCTTCCTGCTTTTCTATGCATTGATGTTGTTATCCAGCAATCGTCGATTTTTAAATGGTGTTCAGCATAAAAAAGTGCATTTTCTTTTGTTTGAATAATACTACCACTTAATAATTTAGCGTTTGAACCTGCTAACCAAAGCGCCGTATCAACAACATGTAAATAGTCATCAAACAAGGTAAAACGTGTCTCTTTAGGGCCGACACTATCACATCGATGTTTATCAATTCTTAAAGAAGAAAGGTGGGTAATATTTTGTTTCAACTGATGATAAAAAGGTGCAAAGCGACGATTAAACCCCACCATGAGTTTTTTATTTTTCTTGGCAGCAAGCTCAATAAGTGCCTCAGATTGGTGAATATGTTCTGTTAAGGGTTTATCAACATAAACATGTACACCTGCGTTTAATAAATAGTCTATAACTTCAAAATGACTTGAAGTTGCACTATGTACAAATATCGCATCACACTGTTGAGCTAAAGCACTTAAGCTAGTGAATAAAGGGATACGATAAGTGGCACAAATTATATTCCCTTTTTCCTGATTAGGTGAAAATGCGCCTATAAATTCCCACTTAGAAGCTTTACTTAAAATAGGTAGATAAACTTTTTGTGCAATTGATCCTAAACCGACCATACCAATACGCAGTTTTCCCATTATTCACCTTCTTATTTTTTCAATGTGTTATCAGTTTAAGACAATTAAAAAGTAGGTATGTTACTCATATTATCGTGCTATTCCACAAACAATAATTCAAAACCAGCAATATGCTGAGAAAAAATTGACTATGTCTGTTCTAGCAATTGGTGCTGACCATACTACCCGTGATGCGCCTCAACTGACACTAGAAGGAAGAGCTTTACACTTATAAGGTGCTATCTTTGTTAATGTATTTCGGTAGTGTAATTTCTTAGAAATACTGATAAATTTCATCCACAATGTATTTGCGTCTTTCTTTTATTTTTAGGAAATTAATATGCTTAGAGTATTTGTTCTCTTCGTTCTTCTTGGGTATCAAAACATTGCATTAAGTAGTGATACATCAAATGATTTTTCTCTTGGACTCGTTTCTAATAAAGAAGAGGGGCTTTTTTTATACACCGATAAAGCCACACTTGCAGCTCAATCTGTTTATACATGTTTTAATGATACTACTGATAAAAATAACAATCGTTGTTTATCATTAAAAGGTGATGACTTTATTCTTTCAGATAAACACAACGTGGTTTATGACTCTGTTGACGATAAAACAACTTACACATTTTTTTATAATAAAAAACTGACTCAACTTGCACATTTTATGGATGAGTTATCAATATCCGTTATTTATCCTAATAATCCTAAGCAAGAAAATACGGTTAAAATTACTGGTACATTAAATCAAGCTGAAATTATCTTTAATACTAATAAAGTGAATATAACGAACTGCTATAGCTCTGAAGGGATCCATATTTTTAATAAAGACGATATAAATAAATATCACTTATATTATTATTTGGGATTTGATGTTATTTCAGATTGTCCCGATGCATTATTTGAAGAGTAAAAGCGCTCTCACTTCAATGAGATTAAACTTCATAAAAAATTAATTATTTCTTTAAAAAAATAGCTAAAATGCAATTGATTCCCATTCGTCTTAATGAGCTATTACTTTGAAAAAAACGATCATCATTGCATCAATTTTTACGCTTTCTGCTTGTGCAACACCTGAAAAATGGGAAGCAAAAACTACAAATCCATCACCGTTAGATATTGCTAAGAATATGTGTATGCAAGAAGCTAAAGCGCGATATCCCGCGAGATATGTGGCTTCAAGCCAGCCTTCTTTTGCTCCTATGAGTATAAATGGTAAAGATATTCCTAATTCAGGCGCAGGAGCATCTCTTCCTTCCGATGCTAATGAATGGGAACGTAAAGACTATTTCAATACCTGTATGAGAGCAGAAGGGTGGGAAAACAAAAATAAAGTGACAGGTTTACTGGCTTTTTTGTTTAATTGATTTTAGAAAATATCTGTTATTAAGCTTCTCGTTTGATTCTAGTAAAGCCACATTTTTAATGTGGCTTTACTCTCAATAAATTAAGTATTTTATACCCACTCTTTTTGGATCAAAAAGTCACTGTATAACTTTGCTTCTGGGGTATTCGGTTCGGGCGAGTAATTGTACTCAAAACGGACTAAGGGAGGCATCGACATTAAAATGGACTCTGTTCTTCCGCCGCTTTGCAAGCCAAATAATGTACCTCTATCCCACACTAAATTGAATTCAACATAGCGGCCACGGCGATAGAGTTGGAACTGGCGTTCACGCTCTCCCCAAGGTATTGATTTGCGCTTTTCAACAATAGGCAAATAGGCATCAAGATAACCAAGCCCAACCTGTTGGACAAATTCGAAACAATGGTCAAAATCTGGAGTATTTAAATCATCAAAGAAAAGGCCACCTACACCACGAGGTTCATTGCGGTGTTTAATATAAAAATAATCATCACACCATTTTTTATAACGAGGGTAATAATCTTCACTAAAAGGAGTACAAACCGATTTAGCTACTTTATGCCAATGAATAACATCTTCTTCAAACCCATAATAAGGTGTTAAGTCAAAGCCACCACCAAACCACCAAACAGGATCTTCTCCCTCTTTTTCAGCAATAAAAAAACGCACGTTAGCATGAGAAGTTGGAATATAAGGATTAAGAGGATGAATAACTAATGAAACACCCATTGCTTGAAAACGACGACCTGCTAATTCAGGGCGATGTGCAGTGGCAGATTTCGGTAATGTGTCGCCATAAACATGCGAGAAATTGACGCCAGCTTGTTCAAAAAGAGCGCCATTGGTTAAAACGCGAGTACGACCACCGCCTCCTTCTTTTCTTTCCCAGTTATCTTGCTGAAAAGTGGCTTTTTGGTCTATGTTTTCAAGAGAGCGACAAATCGTATCTTGTAGTGATAAGAAAAATTCTTTAACGCGATGAATATCAGGTAAATTCATAATAACCTACAATTTTTATCATATTTATTAAAAATAGAACTCCATATTGTCTATGTTCTCATTTTCAAGTTGATTCATAAACTAAACAAGCGATAATAAATTCAGATTTATGTGACCGATAATGGGCAAAACCATGGAAATACGTGTATTTCGCCAAGATGATTTTGAGGCAATTATTACACTTTGGGAGCGTTGCGATTTGATATCGCCTGATAACGATCCTGAAATTGATATTGAAAGAAAAATAAGCCACTCGCCAGATTTGTTTCTGATCGCCGAAGTCGCGGGTGAACTCGTGGGTAGTGTGATGGGGGGCTATGATGGTCATCGTGGTTCTTTATACTATTTAGGCGTTCATCCAGATTTTCGAGGAAGAGGTATTGCGAATGCATTGATCTCTCGGTTAGAGAAAAAGCTGATCGCGAAAGGCTGTCCTCAAATTACATTAGTTGTACCAGAAGAAAATGATGCAACAATTTGTATGTTTGAGAAGTTATTGTATGAAGATCAAAACCAAGAAAGCACAACTTATACTAAACGATTAATTGTTGATCAGGATTTTGATCTTTAATTGTGTTTAAAACCCCTGATATCTTTAGGGGTTATTTCTCTTCCCTTTCTATTCATCTCTTTTTTCTTTGTTTCTATTCTTACATTTGTACTTCTTATTTTATGCGTAAAATCTGATATTGCCTTTTCTGTGGAACAAAATGTTATGTTGATGGTCGTAACTAGGCTTTCTTTTCATGTGGTTATCTAAGATCAAATCAGTAGATATTTTGTTATGCTGACTTATCGCAACTGTTTTAGCCTGATGATTGAGGCGATACAAAGAGTAAGATAAGGTGTACTTAATAACCTCAATATCTATTTTAATGTGTGACGAAAAAGTTTAACGGAGAAACAAATGATGCCTAAGTTTTGGTTACCCTTGTGTTTAAGCACAAGTGTTTTGCTATTAAGTGGCTGCTCATCCATGGGAGGAATGTCTTTTTCTGCACTAAATCCGATGAATTGGTTTTCAAATGATACGTTAACAGTTTCTGCCAATGGATTAGGAAATATTACCAGCTCAACAAAAATAACAGAAAGTGAAATAAAAAATGAGCTAGGGAGTAGCTTCAATTATCGTGAAGGCATGGAGATGCAAGGTAGCGATATTATTGTTGTAGTCCAAGCGCTTGAAGATAATAAAGTTCAAGTAGCTTTCTATGGCAAAGAAAAAGGCACTGTTGAGAAAATAGAAGTTTTTGATGCCAAGGCTACGACAGATTGGGGTACAACGATGGGTACACCATTTAAAGATATCTATAAAAAAGCATTTGGTGTGTGCAGCAAAGGTTCTAAAGATGAAAAACAGAGAACTATTTTATGTCAATCCACAGAAGCTAAATCGGTGAGTTATGTCTTTAGTGGTCAATGGGATGGTCCTGATGGATTAATGCCACCTGATGAAGTTCTATCTAACTGGACATTAACGCAAATTATTTGGCAGAACAAATAGCCTTCACGCTATTCCTTACGCTATTCCTTATGCTATTCCTTATAAAGCAAGGAAGATTTTATAATCAGACTGTCCGATTTTTGTTGAAAGGCAAATCTTCAGGAAAAAATATTCGATATAATTAACATCATTCTAGGTGTTTTGATTATTGATTAGGAAAGCAATATGTCTCATGCACAAAGTGGCATTTTAGTCGCACATAGTAAATTCGGTCTTTTTATCGAAGCAATGGTTGTCGGTGAATTAGAGGCTCTGCGTGAAGGATGTCAGAAATTCATGCAATCATTATCTGATTTACAAAAGCAATTTCCTGATGCATCACTAGGCGCAGTTGTTGCATTTGGCTCTGATCTTTGGAAAAAACTTTCCGATGAAAATAGTGCACCAGAGCTCAAACCTTTTCGCCCTCTAGGTAAAGGTTTAGCGCCTGCAACACAGCGTGATCTTCTTATTCATATCCAATCTATGCGTCATGATGTGAATTTCTCACTGGCACAAGCCGCAATTGCTGCTTTTGGTGATGCAATCAAAGTTGAAGAAGAAATTCATGGTTTCCGTTGGATAGAAGAGCGCGATTTAAGTGGTTTCATTGATGGCACAGAAAATCCACAGGATGATGAACGTTATGGTGTTGCACTAATCAATGACGGCATTGATGCTGGTGGTAGTTATGTTTTAGTGCAACGTTATGAGCATAACCTGAAAAAATGGGCTCGTTTTAGTGAATCAGACCAAGAAAAAATGATCGGTCGCACTAAAAAAGACAGTGTTGAACTTGATGAATCTGAGCGTAATGTGACATCTCACGTTTCTCGTGTTGTGATTGAAGAAGATGGTGAAGAGCTAGCGATTTTACGTCACAGCCTGCCTTACGGTACTGCAAGCGGTAAACATGGTTTATATTTCTTAGCTTACTGTGGTCGTTTATATAACATCGAGCAGCAACTATTGAGCATGTTTGGTGAATTAGACGGCAAACATGATGACCTATTACGTATGAGTAAACCAGTAACAGGAAGTTATTACTTCGCACCTTCTTATGAAGTATTAAAATCACTGTGATTATTATCTAGTGTTAAATACGTTTTATTAATGAAATGCCTGCTTTAAAAGCGGGCATTTTTGTCTGAATTTTTTTCATATAAAGAGTAATTGATGCAAATTTAATTAATTCGCCTGAGTTTTATTCATTTTTAATAGCTTATGGTTATATCAAATAACAAAAGCTAACTACACTGTTATAAATAAAGTCGATAGAGTAACCATTAGAATAAAACTTACAATGATGGGTACTTTTAATGAAGAAAAACACGATCAGAACCTTTGCATTACAAGCAACCGCAGCATTGTCTTTGGTGGTTAGTAGTTATGCAGGGGCGGCTCAGTTACTTAATAGCTCTTACGATATCGCCAGAGAGTTATTCACACAGCTAAACAGCGATTTTAAAACGCAATGGGATGCACAACATCCTGACGATAAAGTCATCATCAAACAATCACATGCAGGCTCTTCTAAGCAAGCACTTGCAATATTGCAAGGTTTACCTGCGGATGTAGTGACCTATAACCAAGTTACTGATGTGCAAATTTTGCATGATAAAGGCAAATTAATTCCTGCTGATTGGCAACAACGTCTTCCTAATAATAGTTCACCTTATTATTCCACTATGGCGTATTTAGTACGCAAAGGAAATCCAAAGAACATTACTTCATGGGAAGATTTAACGCGTGAAGATGTCAAAGTGGTTTTCCCTAATCCCAAAACATCGGGTAATGGCCGCTATACCTATTTAGCCGCGTGGGGCGCTTTTGAAAAAGCTTATGGTAACGATGAGAAAACACAAGAAGCGATGAAGAAATTCCTCAAGAATGTTGAGGTGTTTGATACAGGAGGCCGTGGTGCAACGACTTCTTTTATTGAACGTGGACTCGGAGATGTATTAATAAGCTTTGAATCTGAAGTTAATAATATTCGTCAACAATATGGTGAAGATGAATATCAGGTCATTGTGCCACCTGTTGATATTTTAGCTGAATTTCCAGTCGCTTGGATTGATAAAAATGTTCAACGTAATGACAACGAAGCACTGGCAAAAGCCTATCTAAACTATTTATACAGCCCTAGAGCACAAGAGATCATCACGCAATTTAATTATCGCGTAAATGATAAAGCGGTCATGGCTGAGAAAACAGCACAGTTCCCCGCAACGTCACTATTTACGGTTGAAGAAGTATTTGGTGACTGGAATAACGTGATGAAAACACATTTCACGACAGATGGCATGCTTGACAAGTTATTAGCGCAAGGACGTCAATAATGTTTACCACAACCAGCAAACGGGTTTTACCAGGATTTGGATTAAGTTTAGGTGGAACACTGTTTTATACCTGCTTGATTTTACTGTTACCAATGAGTGCGCTGGTTGTGCAACTTTCAGATATGAGTTGGGCTCAATATTGGGCAGTAATCACGCATCCACAAATTGTGGCCGCTTATAAAGTCACGCTATTAGCGGCGGCAGTTGCCAGCATTTTTAATGCTATTTTCGGTATGTTGCTTGCGTGGATCATTACTCGTTACCGTTTTCCAGGTAGACAACTGCTTGATGGTTTAATGGATTTACCTTTCGCTTTACCTACGGCTGTTGCGGGCTTGACACTCGCAACGCTTTTTTCAACACAAGGCTGGTACGGTTTTGTATTAGATAAATTTGATATCAAAGTCATTAATACATGGATTGGTATTGCCGTTGCTATGGCTTTTACCAGTTTACCTTTTGTTGTAAGAACGGTTCAGCCAGTTCTTGAAGAGTTGGGCCCTGAGTATGAAGAAGCGGCTGAGACGCTAGGAGCGAGTCGTTGGCAGACTTTTCGTAAGGTTGTATTACCTGAGTTATCACCAGCACTAATAGCGGGAACCGCGCTCTCTTTTACGCGCAGTTTAGGTGAGTTTGGCGCCGTTATTTTTATTGCTGGCAATATTGCATGGCAAACAGAAGTCGTTTCTTTGATGATTTTTATTCGATTGCAAGAATTTGATTATCCTGCGGCAAGTGCCGTTGCTTCTGTAATTTTACTTGTTTCATTAGTCTTACTGTTTTCAATTAATGGATTACAAAGCCGATTTGGTCAACGGTTAAGGGGGCATTGATGTCAGATATTATGCAACAACGCTCGGTATATCGTCGCCAAATTGATTGGGTAAAGTGGGGGTTAATCTTTACTGGCGTTGTGTTATCCATTTTATTTTTAGTTGTGCCTATTGCGTGGATCTTTATGACCGCGTTTTCAAAAGGCGTTGAAATATTTACTGAGAATTTATTAGACAGCGATATGTTACATGCTGTCTGGTTAACTGTTCTCATCGCGCTAATCACTGTACCTGTCAATATGTTGTTCGGTGTCAGTATGGCATGGCTTGTCACGCGCTTTCGTTTTCCGGGGCGCCAACTGTTAATGACGTTGATAGATATTCCATTTGCAGTATCTCCAGTGGTTGCTGGATTACTTTATCTGCTTTTTTACGGTAGCAATGGCTGGGCTGGACAGTGGTTATCGCAATTTGATATCCAACTTATGTTCTCATGGCCGGGAATGGTATTAGTTACGGTGTTTGTCACTTGCCCTTTTGTAGTCAGAGAACTGGTGCCAGTGATGATGAGCCAAGGTAGCCAAGAAGATGAAGCCGCCGTGTTATTAGGAGCGAGTGGTTGGAAGATGTTTTGGCGAGTGACGTTGCCTAATATTCGTTGGGCATTGCTCTATGGTGTTGTATTAACGAATGCTAGAGCAATTGGTGAGTTTGGTGCGGTTTCTGTGGTGTCTGGTGCTATTCGTGGCGAAACCTATTCACTACCGTTACAAGTGGAATTACTTCATCAAGATTACAATACCGTTGGCGCATTTACGGCGGCTGCATTACTCGCCATGATGGCAATATTCACTTTAATGTTTAAAAGTGCATTGCAATGGCACTTAGCTCGTCAGCAATGACATCATTATTTACACAAAAGTAGAGGCAAAATATGAGTATTGAAATTAATAGTGTCACAAAATATTTTGATCGCACTGAAGTGTTGCATGATGTCAGTCTTGATGTGGCTTCAGGTGAAATGGTGGCGCTGTTAGGGCCTTCAGGATCGGGAAAAACAACACTTTTACGTATTATTGCAGGTCTTGAACATCAAACCCAAGGAAGTATTTGTTTCGAAGGGCAGGATGTTAGCCGATTACATGCGAGAGATCGCAAAGTCGGTTTTGTTTTTCAGCATTATGCATTGTTTCGCCATATGACCGTATTTGAGAATATCGCTTTTGGTTTAACCGTATTGCCCCGCCGCGAGCGCCCTAGCAAAGACGCAATTCATAAAAAAGTTGAGCAATTATTAGAGATGATCCAATTGCCTCATTTAGCTCAACGTTATCCAGCACAATTGTCAGGCGGACAGAAACAGCGTGTAGCCTTAGCAAGAGCATTGGCCGTTGAACCTCAAATTTTGTTATTAGATGAGCCTTTTGGTGCTTTAGATGCCAAGGTGAGAACCGAATTACGCCGTTGGTTACGTGAATTGCATGAAGAGCTTAAATTTACCAGTGTCTTCGTCACTCATGATCAACAAGAAGCGATGGAAGTGGCTGATCGCATTGTGATTATGGGAAATGGCAAAATAGAGCAAGTAGGGACACCACAAGAAGTGTGGCAATCACCAAAAAGTCGCTTTGTTTTAGAATTTTTAGGTGATGTGAACCACCTAAAAGGTGAAATTAATGGCGCTCAATTACAGATTGGGGGATATCACTTGCCATTATCTGTGACACCGCTTTATCAAGGTTCGGTAGATGTGTTCTTACGTCCGTGGGAAATTGCATTAAGTGTACATGCCAATAGTGTTTGCAAATTACCCGTTAAGGTTATTGAGGTATCACCCAAAGGGCATTATTGGCAGTTAATTTTACAGCCATTAGGTTGGAGTGAAACACCTATTACCGCAGTTTGGAATGATATTTCTTCGGCGCCAACAAAAGGAAATACCTATTATATGGGAGGTGCTCAAGCCCGTTTATATACGGGAGATACTCCCTTAAATACAGTATCGTTAGCTTATACCGCTTAATTTTATTAATAGCATAGCCTTTTATTATTTCTCACCCATGCTTATTTTTAGCGTGGGTGTTTTGGTTTTTACGAAAGTGTAGAGACTTATTGAATTACGTTAATGTTATTGCGTTAATAAGTTAAATGTGATTTCTTCATTAATACAGACAAACAAATGAGCAGGAACTTATTGTGGCAGGGTTAGAACAATTTATTGGTAATACACCATTAGTAAAACTACAACGACTTACACAAGAGGTAGACGCTGAAATCTGGGTTAAGCTTGAAGGCAATAATCCCGCAGGTTCAGTGAAAGACAGAGCTGCATTATCGATGATTGAACAAGCGGAATTACGCGGTGAAATAAAGCCGGGTGATACGTTGATTGAAGCAACCAGTGGTAATACGGGGATTGCCTTAGCGATGATTGCGGCGGTAAAAGGTTACCGTTTAAAGCTGCTAATGCCTGAGAATATGAGTAAAGAGCGTCAAGCATCAATGCAAGCTTATGGCGCAGAATTGATTTTAGTGAGTCGTGAAATCGGTATGGAAGGTGCACGAGATCTCGCACAACAAATGGAACAACAGGGTGAAGGTAAGGTATTAGACCAATTTAATAACCCCGATAATCCAAGAGCGCATTTTATGTCAACAGGCCCTGAAATTTGGCAACAAACACAAGGTCGTATTACGCATTTTGTTTCAAGTATGGGAACAACGGGCACAATCACAGGTGTGGGAAGTTACTTAAAAACACAATCTAATAGTGTGCAAGTGATAGGCCTTCAGCCTGAAGAAAACAGCCAAATTCCAGGTATTCGTCGTTGGTCACCAGCTTACTTGCCGGGTATCTTTAAAAAAGAGCTGGTGGATAGTGTGATAGATATGTCACAAAAAGAAGCAGAATCAACGATGCGCCTTTTAGCTAGCCAAGAGGGTATCTTCTGTGGCGTAAGTTCTGGAGGGGCTGTTGCTGGCGCTCTGCGCGTTGCAAAAGAGAATCCCGGCGCGGTGATTGTTGCGATTGTGTGTGATAGAGGCGATCGTTATTTATCTACGGGCGTTTTCTCGTCATAATTCAAGTTGTAGCGTTGTTGACTGCGTTCACTCACCCTAGTCACATACTAATGTATGCTCCTAGGGACTTATTCACTTGTCGCCTAGCTACATCTTGAATTATTTAGAGCATGTTACTCGTCATACTTCAAGTTGTAGCGTTGTTGACTGCGTTCACTCACCCTAGTCACATACTAATGTATGCTCCTAGGGATTCATTCATTTGTCGCCTAGCTACATCTTGAATTATTTAGAGTAAGAACATCGGTGAATGAGTTAGAGTAGTTTTTGTTTTTTTGAATATAAAAAAACCGCCACATTATCGGTGGCGGTTTAAATAGAGAATATCACAGAAGATTATTTTTTAATCTGAATAATAACGGTTTCACCAACAGTAACTGGGCCTGTCATTTTGGTTAAACCTTGAATTTCATCCATATTAGAGATAACAACCGGAGTTAGAACTGATTTTGCTTTTTCTTCTAATACAGCTAAGTCAAATTCTAAAATCGTATCACCTACTTTTACTTGCTGACCTTCTTCAGCGATACGTTTAAACCCTTCACCTTTCAGTTCAACAGTGTCGATACCGAAGTGGACAAACAACTCGATACCGTTGTCAGACTCAATAGAGAAAGCATGGTTAGTCTCGAAAATTTTACCGATAGTACCATCGACTGGCGCAACAATTTTATTACCAGCAGGTTTGATAGCAATACCGTCACCTACGATTTTTTCAGCGAAAACAACATCAGGAACATCTTCGATATTGACGATTTCACCAGAAAGTGGTGCAACAATATCAATCGTGCCACTGCCTTTCTTTTCCTCTGAAACCAGTGATTTTAATTTATCAAACAGACCCATGAATCTTCTCCTAATTATTGTAGTTGGGACCGGGCTCTGGCTAATGCGATTAGCATAGTGTCTTTTCTTTAGTAAAAGTTTCTACTAAGTCCATCAATTCTTTTGCAGTTGGCTGAGCAAGTGCTTGCTCTGCTAGTGCTCTTGCATCATCGTAATTCGCATTACGGATCACTTTTTTGATGCGAGGAATTGAAATCGCACTCATACTAAACTCATCTAATCCCATGCCGAGAAGGAGCAATGTTGCTCGTTCATCTCCAGCAAGTTCACCACACATTCCAGTCCATTTACCTTCAGCATGTGATGCATCAATCACCTGTTTTATCAGGTTGAGTACTGCAGGTGACATTGGATTATATAGATGAGATATCAGCTCATTTCCACGGTCTACAGCCAGAGTATATTGTGTTAGATCGTTAGTCCCAATACTAAAAAAGTCAACTTCTTTTGCCATATGACGAGCCATCACTGCTGCGGCTGGGGTTTCTACCATCACACCGACTTCAATAGATTCATCAAAAGCTTTCTTTTCTTCACGAAGCTGGCTTTTCAGTATTTCAAGTTCTGCTTTCAATGCACGGATCTCTTCAACAGAGATAATCATTGGAAACATAATGCGTAGTTTACCAAAAGCAGATGCTCTTAAGATAGCACGTAATTGTGGATGAAGGATCTCTTTACGGTCAAGACAAATACGAATTGCACGCCAGCCTAAGAATGGGTTCTCTTCTTTTGGTAGGTTCATGTAAGGTAAGTCTTTATCGCCACCAATATCCATAGTACGAATAATGACCGCAGGGCTTCCTACAGCTTCGGCTACCGCTTTATAGGCTTGGAATTGCTCATCTTCTGTTGGTAAAGAGTCTCTATCCATAAATAAGAACTCTGTACGATACAGACCAACACCTTCAGCACCGTTACGTTCAGCACCAGCAACATCTCGAACTGTACCAATATTAGCGCAAACTTCGACTTGATGCCCATCAAGTGTAATAGCGGGTAAGTCTTTGAGTTTTGCTAATTCTTCTTTTTCGTGTAGATACTCTTCTTTGATAGCTTTTAATGCTTCGAGTTCCTCATCTGATGGATTAATAATGATTTTGTTATTAATCGCATCAAGAACAAGATAATCGTCTTTTTTAATGGTTTGTGTCGCATTAGATGTTCCCACGATAGCTGGAATTTCTAATGAACGAGCCATGATAGATGTGTGAGATGTTCTACCACCTAAGTCAGTGATAAAACCTAATACGTTGTCTAAGCTTAATTGCGCAGTTTCAGAAGGGGTTAGGTCAGTTGCAACTAAAATAACTTTTTCTGAGATAGCACTTAAATCGATAATTGGCATCTCTAAGATATTGCGCATTAAGCGTTTACCAATATCACGAACGTCAGCTGCACGTTCTTTTAGATATTCGTCATCTAACGCTTCTAATGCGGTTGCTTGATCTTCAATAACGGATTGAACTGCGGCTTCGGCGGTTTTTTTGTCGCTTTTGATGAGGGTGATAATTTCTTGCTCTAATTCCTCATCTTCTAACAACATGATATGGCCTTCAAAGATTTCGGCTTTATCTGCACCGAGGTTCTTTTCAGCACGCTCTTTAATGATTTCTAGTTGTTGTGCAGATTTGTTACGACCGTCTTTAAAGCGTTCGATTTGATTTTCAATTTCATCACTTTGGATCTTACGTTGGCTAATGATGATGGGTTCTTCTTTGAGGAGAAGGGTTTGACCAAATGCGATACCGGGTGACGCTAAAATTCCTGAAATCATAATTTATCCTACGACTTGCTGGTGATAATCTTAAAAGAATAGGATTGCAAAATACTGTTGTTTTAAAATCATCATCGAAATTAACTCCCCTGAATGGTTTCAGGGGAATAAATAGTGCGTTAATACTTAATTGTGAATTACTCTAATTCCGCCATTAATTTTACCAATGCTTCAACAGCTTGTTTTTCATCTTCGCCTTCAGCAGAGATAGTTACAACAGTACCTTGGGTTAAGCCTAAAGTTTGTAATTTGAAAAGGCTCTTAGCGCTGGCAGATTTACCGCTAGAGATAAGCGTGATATCAGAAGAAAATGTTTTGGCTTCTTTTACAAATTGTGCCGCAGGACGAGTATGTAAGCCGTTTGGTGCTGTAATAGTAACTTCTTGCTGGTACATAGGATTTTTTCCTTTTATAACTCAATTGTTCACATTAAGTCAGGACTTAGTAAGTGTAGATGAATTTGTCCTGCTTTGCGTAGCAATATCAGATAATATTAAGCCGTAAAGCGTCATCTGATAAAAATAGTGTTCAGAAAGATAAAAGAGTTCGTTTTGTCATCTCGGTTATTTTCTGATTAATTTCGACCTTCGAAATAATTAATTGATTAAATACTAAACTCGAAGAAATAAATCACCTGTCTGGATAACAAACTTTGATCTCTACCACAAAAAAAGCACCATTGAGGTGCTTTTTTAATAAATATTTTACAATTGAGGTGACGCGATTTAGCTGTCAGAAATGTCAGCAAAAAGTGGGGTGCTTAAATAACGTTCACCTGAAGAAGGTAAAATAACCACAATTTCTTTATTTGCAAATTCTGGTTCTTTTGCGAGTTTTACTGCTGCTGCAATAGCTGCACCTGAAGAAATGCCCGCAAGAATACCTTCTTTAGTCATCAGTTCACGAGCAGTATCAAAGGCTTCTTCGTTAGTGATTTGAATAACACGATCCAGTAACGATAAATCTAGGTTTTCAGGAATAAAGCCAGCTCCGATACCTTGGATTTTATGTGGGCCTGGTTTTATTTCTTCACCTGCGAGAGCTTGAGTTATAACAGGGGAGCCTACTGGTTCAACAGCAACCATTGTTACCGCTTTACCTTTTGTCTTTTTCAAATAGCGACCAATACCCGTAATAGTACCACCAGTGCCGACGCCAGCAATAACAGCACCTACTTCACCATCAGTATCATTCCAGATTTCAGGGCCTGTGGTTTTTTCATGAATTTCAGGGTTAGCTGGATTACTAAATTGTTGTAGTAAAAGGTAACGCTTAGGATCGCTATCGCGAATTTCATTGGCTTTATCAATGGCACCTTTCATGCCTTTTGCGCCTTCAGTCAGCACTAAATTAGCACCTAATGCTTTGAGTAATTTACGGCGTTCTACACTCATGGTATCTGGCATTGTCAGTGTTAATTTGTAGCCACGAGCCGCTGCAACATAAGCCAGAGCAATCCCAGTATTACCACTGGTAGGTTCTACAAGCTCAACACCTTCTTTAAGAATGCCTTTTTTTTCTGCATCCCAAATCATGTTGGCACCGATACGGCATTTTACACTGAAGCTTGGGTTACGAGATTCCACTTTAGCCAGAATGTTGCCATTTCCGAAATGTTTTAAGCGAATTAAGGGAGTGTGCCCAATAGTTTGCGAGTTGTCTTCGAAAATCTTGCTCATTTTTATCCTCGGTACATAATTTTTATAAGGTCAGATGAAATTACCATACGCCATCAAGCTAAAGATGGAAATAAGCTTTATGAATATACTTATAACTTTTTTCTCTTTTTATTCCAAAAGGTTCTAATCAAGAGTCAGTGAGACTATTCACAAATTAATAAATCAAGAGATGTACAGTATATTGATGGCTGATAATCTATTTTTAACCACATTTACTGCAAATACAGGGGTCATAATGGAAACCATTGAAGAGTTGATTAGTGCGCTTGAACTCGCCGTACCTGAATTAGATGCGCAAGCTTTGCGTGAAAATTTACCCGAGTCAGATGCTCAAGAAGATGTCCTTAATTGGCTATATGAATCACTCTCAGCTCAAGGATTAATGGACTATGTGGAGTGGACAGAATATTTCGGTGATATTCCTGATCTAAAATCGTTAGAGCACATCTCTTTGCCAGAATCACCGAGTGCGTTGATTTTATCTCAAGTTGAAAATATTGACTGGGATGAGGTGAGTGTCGATCCTTATATGTTGCCTTATGAGCTACCTTATTTGGAATATATTAACCACTTTTTGACAGAAAAAGGGTTACGATTGGTCGATCTCACACCGTTTGAAAATGCTTATATTCTCTGCATTCGAGATGATGAAGAGATTATTGAAAAACTAGATGGCGCATTAAATATCTTTGAAATGGGTATTAATGAGCGTGAGCCGATGGATAGAGAAGAAACGAAAGATTATATTCGTTCATTAATTGAGTAGTCTGGTTAATAACAAAATAAGCCAAATCACATTTTAGAAAAAACATAAAATAAAACCCCGTCTAAAAATAAAACGGGGTTTTTTATATTTATCGATACGTCGCTAAATTAGGTTTACCACTGTCCATCTTGCACATGTTGTTTACGATAACGATCGCACCACATTGCTGTTGCACCACAGATCGCAACTGGCATGATGACTAAATTTAGAATAGGGATCATGGTAAAAATATTAATAATCATACCAAATTGAAGATTATTCCATTTATCCTGTTTAAGCGAAGATTTCATCTCTGCAAATGAAATTTTATGGTTATCAAATGGAAAGTCATTATATTGAATTGCCATCATCCAAGCACCAAAAGCAAACCATAAAACAGGAGCAACGGTTTGTCCGATAGCAGGAATAAAATAGAGCAATAGCAAAACAATAGCGCGAGGTAAATAATAAGCTATTTTAGTTAACTCACGCTTTAAAATACGTGGAACATCTTTCAATATACCTGCAACACCCGTATCTGGTGGGGCAATACCAGTTATTTGGCCTTCTAATTTTTCAGCCAATAATCCATTAAACGGAGAAGCAATAATGTTGGCTAAGGTGCTAAAGAAATAAGTGAACACTAATAAGATAAAAATAACGGATAATGGCCAGATCAAATAACTCAACCACTGTAACCAATCAGGAATTTTTTCCATCATCCAATTGACCATGCCACCAATTTGACCATATAACCACCAAAAAGCGCTTCCGAGAATAATAATGTTGGCAAGTAAGGGTAAGATAACAAAACGCTTCAGCCCTTTGCGTGTAATTAAACGCCAACCAAGAGCAAAATAATGAAATCCATTTAAATTTTTATTCGTTTCTGTCAAATTTGTCATACTTCCTATTCTCTCCAATGAGGGCAAGCTAGTATCATATAGGGAGATAATCAGCCTTACTAGTCATGAATTGTCTAAAAAACGCGCATAAGAGATTGAAGTGTGTATCTTTGTGACAAGAAAATTAAGTATTGGCTTGCACTTATGAGCATTGGCAAATACTCTTAGTAAAAAGTAATATTTGCCAACGTGGCTATTAAACCTCAAGACAACAGAGATAGAAATGATGCAGCAAAATTTGCGTCTGATATTAATCGTTGTTGGTGCGATTTTAATCATAGCTTTGTTATTACACGGCTTATGGATTGGTCGAAAAGAGCGTTCTAAGCTTTTCCGTAATCGCCCAGTAAAACGTCAGAAACAGAATTATCAGTCAGATGAGAACGATGACGAACCACAATATGCTGAGGTTAGTCATCAGACATCAACTTTATCCTCTACTGAAAAGCGGGAGAGTGAGCCACCGATAAAATCGGAGCCTCTACATGAACCTGAAATTTCAGTGGTAGATAGAGATCCATTAATGTCTGAAAACCCAACAAAAGGGAATTCTCACGACACTTCATTACAGCAAGAGCCAAGTCTTGGTGTTTTTGATGTTATTGAAAATGAGCCTGTACCGATTGTTAGGGATGAGCCAAAACAAGCTCCTGTGGTTAATGTTGCGAGTGAAATAAAATCACACGTTAATACAGTAAGCCCATCAGTGAGTTTTGAGCCTTCAATTTCAGAGACAACGGCTCATGTGACTCCTGTTGAAACTGAGGCTTCGCATCATGCTCCGGCTGAAGAGCCAAAAGTTGAATCTGCTCCACAAGCAACAGAAGCAGAGAAAGAGCTGGTTATTGTTCTAAACGTAAGTGCACATCATGGTCAAATGCTGGATGGTGAAGTGTTGATGCAAAGTATCATTCAAGCTGGATTCCAGTTTGGTGAAATGAATATTTTCCATCGTCATCTCAATCCAACAGCTAATGGGCCTGTGTTGTTTAGTTTAGCGAATATGGTGAAACCAGGAACATTTAACATTGATACGATGGCTGAATTAACGACACCAGGTGTATCGATGTTTATGATGGTGCCGTCTTATGGTGATGCTAATCAAAACTTTAAATTGATGTTACTTACGGCTCAACGTATAGCATCTGATGTAGGTGGTGTTGTGCTGGATGATGAACGCAAACTCTTAACGCCACAAAAAATCGAGCTTTATAAATCTAGAATTCGCAGGACGCTGGATTTAAATCAATAGCTTTATATCTGTAAAAAAGCCCCCGCTTGCGGGGGTTTTTCTTCTTTGGTGATAATCATGAATAAAAACACTCAACAAAAAATTGATAAACTTCGCGTTACTCTACGTCACCATGAATATCTCTATCATGTCATGGACGCACCTGAAATACCTGATGCTGAATACGATCGCTTAATGAATGAGCTAAAAGCATTAGAAGCTGAACACCCTGAATTAATTACCTCTGATTCGCCTACACAGCGAGTTGGTGCTTTACCTCTAACGGCATTTGAGCAAGTGAGACATGAAATTCCAATGCTCTCCTTAGATAATGCTTTTGATGAAACAAGCTATCTGGCTTTTGATAAGCGTTTACGTGATCGTTTAAAAAATAGTGAAGAGATCACTTTCTGTTGTGAATTAAAATTAGATGGATTGGCAGTGAGTTTACTTTATGAAAATGGAGTATTAGTACAAGCTGCAACGCGTGGTGATGGCACAACAGGGGAAAATATCACTGAGAATGTGAGAACAATCAAAGCCATTCCACTGCGTTTATATGGTGAAGATATTCCTGCTCGTATTGAAATTCGTGGCGAAGTCTTTATGAATGAAAAAGGCTTTGAATATTTAAACGAAGAAGCGCGCCGTACAGGCGGAAAAGTTTTTGCTAATCCTCGCAATGCCGCAGCTGGCTCATTAAGACAGCTTGATCCTCGTATTACAGCAAAACGTCCATTAACCTTTTTCTGCTATGGTGTCGGTGTACTTGAAGGCGGCGAATTACCTACAAGCCACTATGAGCGCCTACAACAATTTAAAAAGTGGGGATTGCCCGTTAGCGATGCTGTAAAACTTTGCACTGGCAGCAAAGCAGTACTTGATTTTTATCACCATGTAGAAGAAGTTCGCCCCAATTTAGGTTTTGATATTGATGGTGTTGTTATCAAAGTTGATGATATTGCATTGCAAGAGGAACTGGGTTTCGTATCAAGAGCACCACGTTGGGCTATTGCTTATAAATTCCAAGCTCAAGAGCAAATGACGATTATCAAAGATGTCGAATTCCAAGTAGGACGCACTGGAGCGATTACACCTGTTGCACGTCTAGAACCTGTTCAAGTTGCAGGTGTTGTTGTGAGTAATGCAACGTTACACAATGCTGATGAAATTGAACGCTTAGGAATACGCATTGGCGATACGGTTGTTATTCGTCGAGCTGGTGATGTTATTCCTCAGGTTGTCAGTGTGATTGAAGAAAAGCGCCCTGATGATGCCCAAGAAATTGTCTTTCCGACACATTGTCCTATTTGTGATTCTGATGTTGAGCGCATTGAAGGTGAAGCGGTTGCACGTTGTACTGGCGGCTTAATTTGTGGAGCGCAACGTAAAGAAGCACTTAAACATTTTGTTTCACGTCGAGCTATGGATGTGGATGGAATGGGCGATAAAATTATCGACCAACTGGTTGAGAAAGAATATGTCAAAACACCAGCAGATCTCTTCCGTTTAGATGAAAAAATTCTATCTGGTTTAGAGCGAATGGGTGAAAAATCAGCTAAAAAATTAATCACTGCTTTAGATAAGGCTAAATCAACGACATTTGCACGTTTTATTTATGCACTTGGTATTCGAGAAGTTGGTGAAGCAACAGCAAGTGGATTGACAACACATTTCTCAACCCTTGATGAATTACGAAATGCGGATGTAGAAGCGCTAAAATTAGTCCCTGATGTGGGTGATGTCGTCGCTAAACATGTCGTTAATTTTTTCCAAGAGGAACACAATAGAACGGTTATAGATCAATTAATCAATGATGCGGGTATTACATGGCAAGCGCCTGTTATTGTGACTCATGAAGCGGGTGATAATCCTTTTGCTGGTAAAACCGTTGTGTTAACTGGGTCACTTTCACAGTTAACGCGTGATGAAGCAAAAGACAGATTAGTAGCGTTAGGCGCAAAAGTAAGCGGAAGTGTTTCTAAAAAAACTGACATGGTCATTGCGGGTGAAGCAGCAGGCTCTAAGTTAGTGAAAGCTAACGAATTAGGGATAACTGTTATCGATGAAGATGAAATGATACGATTACTTGATCAATCGAAATAATCATCCTAATATTTAATAAATGCTACTGGGAAACCTTCTCAGTGGCATTTTCACTTAAGCTAAATTCACATTTAATGTTTCTTAAGTAACTTTCAAAGTGTGATCAACCTATCTTATTTAATAAATAGTGTGTATGCGGTTTCATGAGATTGTGACAGTAGTCACATCGTAATGTTACGCGTTACATAAAATGCTCTACAAGATTTATTTTTATTTTTGGAGCATGCATGTCCTCTATCATTCACTTCGTTTTAGCACTCGCCGTTATTGGCGCATTAGCATTCGTTGCGAGTAACAACCGCAAAGGGATCCGTCTGCGTTATATCGTGCAGTTATTAGTTATTGAAATCGCATTAGCATGGTTCTTCCTCAACTCTGATGTTGGTGAAGGCTTTGTTCGTGGCTTCGCTGGATTATTTGATCACTTATTAGGTTATGCCGCACAGGGTACTGAGTTTGTATTCGGTGGCATGATGAAAGGTGGTTTAGCATTCTTCTTCTTGAATGTTTTATGTCCAATTATCTTTATTTCTGCATTAATTGGTATTCTTCAACATATCAAAGTATTACCTTTCGTGATCCGCATTATCGGTACTGTGCTTTCTAAAGTGAACGGTATGGGGAAACTGGAATCATTCAACGCGGTGAGCTCACTGGTTCTTGGTCAATCAGAGAACTTTATTGCCTATAAAGATGTATTAGGCAAAATGTCTCAGCGTCGTATGTACACTATGGCTGCAACAGCAATGTCGACAGTATCTATGTCAATTGTTGGTGCATACATGACAATGTTAGATCCAAAATACGTTGTTGCTGCTCTGGTACTGAATATGTTCAGTACATTTATCGTTCTTTCTGTGATTAACCCATATTCTGTTGAAAATGAAGAAGATATTCAAATGGGTAGTCTGCATGAAGGCCAAAGCTTCTTTGAAATGTTAGGTGAATACATCTTAGCGGGTTTCAAAGTTGCATTAATCGTTGCTGCAATGTTGATTGGTTTCATTGCATTAATCGCTGCTGTGAATGCGATTTTCAGCATGATTTTTGGTATCAGCTTCCAAGATTGTTTAGGTTACGTTTTCTATCCATTAGCATGGGTAATTGGTGTGCCAGAACAAGATGCATTACGTGTTGGTAGTGTGATGGCAACAAAATTAGTGTCTAATGAATTCGTTGCAATGGGTAGCTTACAAGATATCGCTTCTGAGTTAACACCACGCTCTGTGGGGATCTTATCTGTATTCTTAGTCTCATTTGCTAACTTCTCTTCAATCGGGATTGTAGCAGGTGCGATTAAAGGTCTGAACGAAGTACAAGGTAACGTTGTTTCTCGTTTCGGTCTGAAATTACTGTTCGGCTCTACATTAGTAAGCTTCTTATCAGCAGCTATCGCAGGTCTGTTTGTTTAATCTCTGAAGATAAAACAGATAGCATGTGAATAAAATAACAATGTAAACAGCGTCACTTGTTAATCAAGTAACAGAAAATAAAGCAGTACCTTTGGGTACTGCTTTTTTTATCTTTAAATTACCCTATAATCGGTTCTATTCCTTCAATGACAATGTGGTAGAAAACATGTTAGAGAAACAGCACCTTATCGATATAGCAAACACTCAAATGCCATTTGGTAAGTACAAAGGGCGTATGTTGGTTGATTTACCTGAAGAATATTTATTGTGGTTTGCAAAGAAAGGCGAGTTTCCTGAAGGTAAGCTTGGTCAACTTATGGAGATGACCTTAGCAATTAAAATTGAAGGTCTAGAAGGGCTATTAAAGCCATTAAAGCGGTGATGCTAATTATTATTTATACCTGATTTTTCAGGTGGTAATGCATTCATAATTTTTTTGCTTAATTCAATAAATAATGACAATGCATTTTCTAATTCACTCTTTTTCATAAATATGCCATCTCATGAATTATGTTAACTAAAGTTAATATTATCAGGCCATTCATTTTTTATGGCTTGAATATGGGCATACCCGCAATATTAAAAAGTGGAGGGAGTAGAAAACAAAAAATCCCGAAGATTTCTCTTCAGGATCTTAAAATTCTGGTGGAGCTAAACGGGATCGAACCGTTGACCTCTTGCATGCCATGCAAGCGCTCTCCCAACTGAGCTATAACCCCACATATTAGATTGTTCTAGAAGTATATTGGTGGAGCTAAGCGGGATCGAACCGCTGACCTCTTGCATGCCATGCAAGCGCTCTCCCAACTGAGCTATAGCCCCAACATACTGGAACGGGCTTGATAATAGGCAACAAGCACAATACTGTCAATCAGTTAATCTCACATTATTTATTGATTGCTGAAAAAGAGTACAAAAAAAAGATACATTCCCCATTTTAGGAATGTATCTTTCTTATATAAGCAAGATTAACGTGGTAATTAAGCTTGGTTTTCTCTTTCAGTAATAAAGTCTAATGCTTTATTAATACGTGCAATGCTGCGCGTTTTGCCAATAGCGTGAACGGTAACATCTAAGCCAGGAGATTGACCTGCACCTGTTACAGCAACTCGTAATGGCATACCCACTTTACCCATACCCACTTCTAATTCATCAGCAGTATCTTGAATGGCTTGGTGAACATTTTCAGCCGTCCACTCTGTAATTGCTGATAATTTATCACGAACAACTTCTAATGGTTGACGAGCTACTGGGCGTAAATGTTTTTTCGCGGCAGCTTCTTCAAAGGTTTCGAAATCAACATAGAAGTAATGGCAACTTTCAGCCATCTCTTTTAATGTTTTGCAACGTTCGCCTAATAATTTGATCAGTTCAATCAATGATGGACCATTACTGGTATCAATATTTTGTTGTTTGATGTGCCAATCTAAATGAACCGCAACTTTCTCTGCTGGCAGTGTATTGATGTAATGATGGTTTAACCAAAGCAGTTTATCAGTATTAAATGCACTTGCTGATTTACTGATAGCTTCTAGAGTGAAGTGTTCAATCATTTCATCAATAGTAAAGATCTCTTGGTCACCGTGGGACCAGCCTAAACGTACTAAGTAGTTTAATAGTGCTTCTGGTAAATAGCCGTCATCACGATATTGCATTACGCTGACTGCGTTATAACGTTTAGATAGTTTTTTACCATCATCACCTAAAATCATTGATACGTGAGCATATTCAGGTACAGGTGCACCTAATGCTTTGAGAATATTGATTTGGCGAGGTGTATTGTTGATATGATCTTCACCACGAATAACGTGAGTGATTTCCATATCCCAGTCATCAATAACAACACAGAAGTTATAAGTTGGAGAACCATCAGTACGACGAATAATCAGATCGTCAAGCTCTTGGTTACTAAATTCAATCGGGCCACGAATTTTGTCATCAAAAATAACAGAACCTTCTTGTGGGTTTAAGAAACGCACAACATGAGGCTCATCAGCGCTGTGATTATGGTTACCGCCACGGCAACAACCATCGTAACGAGGTTTTTCACCTTTCGCCATTTGATCTTCGCGTAGTTGTTCTAAACGCTCTTTAGAGCAATAGCAACGGTATGCAGTACCCGCAGATAACATTTGATCAATCACTTGGTTATAGCGATCGAAGCGTTTAGTCTGATAATAAGGACCTTCATCCCAATTCAGATTTAACCAATTCATACCGTCCATGATTGCATCGATGGCTGGCTGTGTAGAGCGTTCTAAGTCGGTGTCTTCTATACGCAGTACAAATTCGCCCTTATTGTGACGGCTATATAACCAGGAATAAAGTGCGGTACGCGCACCACCAACATGTAGATAGCCAGTAGGACTTGGTGCAAAACGGGTTTTTATTTTACTCATTGGGATTGCCTTTGTACGTCTTACTTATATAGATAAGTAATCGTGATTATCAAAAAAACGAAATGGTTGCCTTATTTTATCACTGGATGCTAATTCCTCAATGGCATTAAGCTTTTAACAGAGATAAATTTTTCAAATTGATGATTTTTTGTTTGACGAAGAGTATCCGTAGGATTACTTTGGTTAATTGCTGTGTCACTTATGGTGCTAAAAAAAGCATCTTGACTAAAAATAAAACGAACGATCATTTTCACGATAAAAAACTGATAAAAATCGTTGACTCATAGCGCAGTATCCCTATAATGCACCCCATCACGACGGGCGGTTAGCTCAGTTGGTAGAGCATCTCCCTTACAAGGAGGAGGTCGTTGGTTCGAGCCCAATACCGCCCACCATTATTTTTCGTTGTGATAAGTTGTATGATTTAGTGTAATTGGGCGGTTAGCTCAGTTGGTAGAGCATCTCCCTTACAAGGAGGAGGTCGTTGGTTCGAGCCCAATACCGCCCACCAATTACATTAAAGCGTGGTAGTGAGAATTTAGTCATTATGAAGTGGGCGGTTAGCTCAGTTGGTAGAGCATCTCCCTTACAAGGAGGAGGTCGTTGGTTCGAGCCCAATACCGCCCACCACTT
>PPYF01171666.1_pt1 | contig 98082 bp, 87 predicted proteins | sample 1559871 | NCBI WGS metagenome assembly PPYF01 (sample SAMN08240021, study PRJNA423297) | Human gut metagenome, whole genome shotgun sequencing project.
TGCTCCCTGTAACTTATCCACCATATCAGTTCATTATAAAAATCTTAGATTTTTGTCTTGACAACTGAGCCACTATAGGGACTGTGGTCGGTGAGTTTTACATTGAAGGAGTTTTGAAAACATATTTTCTTTTTGTCTGGAGGTATGTTATAGTGGAATAAATTGAAATTATAAGTAACGAATCAGTTTTTAAGGTTGTCATACTGAGGGGCATAGATGAAAACGGTTTATTTGATTGGCGGAACTATGGGTGTTGGAAAAACAACTGTGTGCCAATGTCTTAAAAGAAAATTAGAGAACAGTGTGTTTTTGGATGGAGACTGGTGTTGGGATTCATATCCTTTTCAGGTTACGGAAGAAACAAAAAGAATGGTTATAGAAAATATATGTTTTTTACTTAACCAATTCATTCACTGTTCTGCATATTCAGATATTATATTTGGATGGGTAATGCACGAACAATCCATAATAGATAAGATTTTGGCTGGGATTGATGCGGAGGAGTGTAATGTTAAATCCATTTCCCTTATGTGCAGTGAGCAGACATTACAAGAACGATTAAAAAGAGATATAGCAGAGGGATTAAGAGAAGAGGATATAATTCAGAGAAGCCTGTCTTATCTTCCGTTATTTCAAAACTTGAATACAATAAAGATTGAAACAACAGGCAAAACGACGGATGAAATTGTTATGGATATTATATTCGGATAACATACATCAGAAGCCGGGAGGACGTTATGGTATGAAAAAGTATGGGATAATTCTTTTGATGTTATTGTGCATATTCGGACTTTTCGGCTGCAATAGCAAAAGCATGAATTATATTATTGAAAATGAGCCGAGTATCGAGGGCATTGTTCAGGAGGTCTCAGAACAATCCATTTTAATTGAAAATGAAACAGGCGAGTATGTCATATCATTAGATGTCAAAAATAAAGATAGTATGACCGATTTTAGCATTGGCGATAAGGTGGCTGTTTACTACGATGGCTATATTGCTGAGTCTTATCCGATGCAGATTAATACTGTTTATGCGATTACCTTGGAAACTCCTGCCGATCGCAGTGAAAATGAGGTGCCATGATTATTCTAATTTACCTATATGGCGGATATACAAAATAGAAATAGTTAAGTTAAGTTTCATTTATCCATGGATTGTTTTTGGGCGGAAATCGTATCCGGGGACCTGGTTTTGAAGGAGCATGAAGCGGCAAAATGGCTGTCCAGGGAGGAGTTGGACAGTGTGGACTGGCTTCCCGCGGATCTGGAATTGATTGAGAAAATCAAGGAACAGATGTAAGGATGGAAAAACCATGCCGCATATGAAATTTACATCCGAACACCCCATAGACAAAGGCTGGTCCTGCGATTAGAAATTCTGTGTCACAACGCAGGACAATACAAAATACCTGCTTCGTGTTACCCCATTTGACAAAAGCGCAAACCGCAGTGAGATGTTCCAAATGCAGCAAAAAGCAGCGTCATTGGGAATCCCCATGTGCAAACCGGTAGAGTTTGGAACTTGTGAGGAAGGTATATACATTTTGCAGACCTGGATCGACGGTGAGGACGCTGAGGATCGGATTCCGGAATTATCCGATACGGAACAGGATGCGTATGGTCTGGAAGCAGGACACATCCTGCAGAAGATTCATTCCATACCGGTTCCTGAAACGCAGGAGGACTGGGAGATCCGCTTTAATCGAAAGATGGATTGCAAGTAAGCGCTCAATAAAACATATGAATCACATCATCAAAAAGCAGGGCCGAAGTAAGGAGGTCAACAATGCCTTTTGAAATAGTACGAAATGATATTGTAAATATGCAGGTGGATGCCGTGGTAAACACTGCGAATCCTAATCCTGTCATCGGTTCCGGCGTTGACAGCGGAATACATAAGAAAGCCGGATCTGAACTGCTTGCGGCTCGGAAGAAAATCGGCTGCATTGACTTTGGTGATGCGGTTATCACACCAGGTTTTGGGTTGGACGCCAAGTATGTGATCCATACGGTGGGCCCCATTTGGAGGGGCGGGAATTACCAGGAGGAACAGATTTTGTCCTCATGCTATCGGAAATCACTGGAATTGGCAAAAAAGCACGAGTGTGAGTCGATTGCCTTTCCTATGATTTCTACGGGAAATTATGGATTTCCAAAACCTCTCGCTCTGCAAATAGCTGTCCGTGAAATCAGCACGTTTCTTTTGGAAAATGAAATGCAGATTTATCTGGTTGTGTTTGGCAGGGAAGCTTTCGCATTGTCGGAAAAACTTTTCAGGTCCGTCAGCAGCTATATTGATGAAAATTATATCCGCAGCAAAACGCTTGATGAATATGGCACGGAGGGCGTGTATGGTTCTCGTTTTGAAACAAGGCAGTTTAGAAATCGGCTGGAACAGAGCAGCCGAATCCCTGGGGATATTTATGCTTCGCAGGCAATGGAAAAGTGCTTCGAAATGCCTGTTGGTGCAGGAGTTCCAATGGGCTCTGATGATTGGGGACAGCTGCTGAAAAATTTGGATGCAGGTTTTTCTGAAACGCTCCTGCAGCTTATTGATCGTACCGGAAAGAAAGATTCCGAAATCTATAAAAAGGCCAATGTGGATAGAAAGCTGTTCTCGAAAATCCGGAACAATATGGATTACAAGCCATCCAAAACAACGGCGCTGGCTTTCGCCTTTGCTTTGAAATTGGACATCGATGAAACAAAGGATTTTATCGGTCGGGCAGGTTTTGCCCTCTCCCACAGCAGTAAATTTGATGTGATTGTTGAGTATTTTCTTGTAAACAGAAACTACAATGTTTTTGAATTGAATGAAGTTCTGTTTGCTTTTGACCAGCCGCTTATCGGTGCATAAAAAATGTCGCATACGATGCGACCATCCATTCTCCTGTTTTCCATATAATGAAATCACAATAAAGAAACGGGAGGATTTGAAAATGACTGAATTACCAGTGTAAGAGCGTGTGCTTCGCCGCTGTCGGCTGATTGGAAAAAGAAGATTGATGAAGACTACAAGAAACGAGGTGGAAAGAGATGATTGGAGCAATTTTGGGCGATATCATCGGCAGCCCTTATGAGTTTGACCGAGGTAACAAGAGCAAGGAGTTTCCTTTGTTTTCCGGAAAGTCTACCTATACCGATGATACAGTAATGACCCTGGCTGTTGGCATGGCCTTCCTTGATGCACAGCCTGATGCCTCAGATGATTGGATTTTGCAAAATCTTGCGAATCGTATGCGTCAGTTCGGGAAGATGTATCCGAATGCCGGGTACGGATGGAGGTTCCGTCAATGGCTTCGTAACCCCAACTGCCAAGCCTATCATAGTTTGGGCAATGGTTCTGCAATGCGTGTATCTTCGGTGGCATGGCTATACGACGACATAAATGCTGTCAGACACGCAGCAAGGCTTTCTTCTGAAGTTACCCATAATCATCCGGAGGGAATAAGAGGCGCTGAAGCAACTGCCAGTGCTATCTTCCTGGCAAGGACTGCACATAGCAAGTCAGAGATTAAGAAATATATTGAGCAGGAATTTGGTTATGAGCTGAACCGCACCTGCGATGAAATCAGACCAAATTATAAACATACGGAAACTTGTATGGAGACAGTACCGGAGGCCATCACGGCTTTTCTGGAAGGAGATAGTTTTGAGGATGTTATCCGCACCGCAGTTTCTCTTGGCGGTGACTGCGATACGCTGACAGCTATTGCGGGCAGCATTGCAGAGGGTTTCTATGGCGTTCCTGATGACTTAAAGGCAGAGTGCTATAATCGTCTGCCGGAGCCGCTGTTTAAGGCGTTGAAAGCATTTGAGGAATATCTCGATCGAAGATGATCGCATTTGCAAAATGCAGAAGAATTCTGCATGGCAAATACAACCAAGACCGCAGTTGAAATTGAGTGGCGACTGTTCAGAAAAATTATTTTCCGTCAAAAGAGAAACGGACTGTCGAGGTGATGCAATGAGAGAACGAAAAGAAGTCCTGGACTATGGTCTTACCCTGCCGGATACCTATATTGATACACCATTTCATGACGATAACTGGGTGCTGCTGCGGTACAGGAAAAATAAGAGGGCATTTGCCTGGACCTATGAGCGTAACGGACAGATTTGGGTAAATGTAAAGGTTGATCCTCAGTGGCGTGATTTCTGGCGGAATACCTATGTCTCTGTGCTGCCGGGGTATCATCAGAACAAAGAACACTGGAATTCCATTATCCTGGACGGCAGTATCCCGGACGAGGAGATCCGGCGGATGATTTCAGAGAGTTATGATCTGATTACAAAAAAACATTAGAACGTGTTTGAAAATTGCTTTTTGCGAGAGTACTGCGTGTTTAACGGGCGGCATTTACCGACATGGTAATGCCGCCATTTTTTTTCTGTGGTCCTAAGATTCCTGTCAAAATCATTACATCTTTTTGCTTAGAGCATGTTTGGTAATGGTTTTCCGAATCATCCCAAGAGAGAAAAAATTGAATGTTAGTTACTTTTTTTACAGAAAATGAAACGACTGTTCAATTGTTAATCCGGGAAAGTGTAAGTATAATAAAAGTAGTCAAAACTTCATGTTTTGCTGTCTGTTTCTGCAACTTGCCGAAACCATGTGAAGGAAAGCAGAAATCTGTAAAATAAGAATTTGCACGGTGACAGTTTGCGAAACAGTAACGCAGCGGAGAAAGAAAAACTACAGGATACAGGAGGAGAGGTTTATGAAGATTGGTGAACAGATCAGGGAATACAGGAAAAATGCAGGTTTGACCCAGGAACAGGTTGCGAATTATCTTGGAGTCACGGCTCCTGCGGTGAATAAATGGGAAAGGGGAGTTTCACTTAGTTAAAGATACCACACCACAAACTCACGCTTACACTACTTCCAGAACATCAAATTTGGGAGGTACACCCCATGAAAAAACTGATTTCCTGTGAATTTAACATCGATACCGCCTGTGTGGAACTGAAATATTCTGACGGCAGCATGGTTTCCATTGATACCATCGCCGTGGAAAATGAGGTTGTCGAAAATATGTATGAACAATCTGAGCTGGACTATTTAATTTATAACGCTCCAGCTGAGTATGCGGATTTGATACTGAATGGTGATCCCGTAACATATCTGAAAACTGTTACCAGATATAATTCACTTGATGATTAACTGCACTACCGCCCGTAGGAAAGTCCTGCGGGCGGTTTTATCTTTGCGAAATTCGCAAGAAGTTACGAATTTTTACCAAATTATAGCTGCATTTCATTGACTACATAGCTAACCCGATGTATAATATTCCCATACGGTTACAGTAGCAGATTGAGAAAGAGTGAGTTATGAAAATTAGTTATAAAAAGTTATGGATACGTTTGATTGAACAAGAAGTATCCCCTGCAACACTTCGAAAAGATTTGAATATCGCTACGGGAACCATGACCAAATTGCGGCGGAATGAGGAAGTGGCACTTTCTGTGTTACTGCGCATCTGCGAATACCTTGACTGCAATATTGGAGATATATGCGATGCAGTACGCACGGAAAGCAATGATTCCTTTGACGAATAAATAAATTTTGGGGGACGAGAAAATGCCTGTTTTTACATCAGATAATGGGGCATCCAAACAGAATTCAAACGGCAAAAAAATGATGTTTTGCCCTTATTGTGGAACTAAACTGGATGATGGCGCACGATTTTGCAAAAACTGTGGAGAAGCGGTCTTAGGCAACAACGATAATTCCAGAAAATCTCAATATGAAGAACATTTCGGCGGGAATCCAACCGAACGAAAGACAGTTTATGAAGGGTATTTGCATAAGTGCCCCAGTTGCGGCGAAGTGTTGGAAGCATTTACTACGATATGCCCTTCTTGTGGGCATGAGATTCGGGATGCAAAAACATCAACTTCTGTACGAGAATTGGCGCTAAAATTGGAAAGCATTGCTGCTCAGAAAATGCCTTCTTTTGAAGAAAAAAAGTCGGTAATGAAAATGATTTTCGGAAAGGACTTCAAAGAGGAAAATGAAGCGGATGAAGCACTAAAACGCTTTGAAAGTCAGAAACAGCAGGAAATGGCGTCACTGATTGTCAATTTTTCTGTTCCCAACACCAAAGAGGACATCTTAGAATTTATGATATTGGCTGCATCGAACATAGATGTCCGGCACGGCGTTGACGATGATGTAACAAAAGCATGGATCGTAAAATTGGATCAGGTTTACCAAAAAGCTAAAATTTCTATGGGCAGACACCCTGACTTTGCAAAGATTGAAACTATTCATAATCAAAAGAAGCAAGAACTGAAAAAGCGGAAAATCAGAAACTTTTTGATTGGTGCTGGCTGTGTTGCTGGATGGTTCTTTTTATTGGGACTTCTCTGGAATCCTGCTGCCACAATAGGAATTGCTGTAGGTGTCCTGGTTTTAATCGTTATTGGCGTGTTCTTATTCAAAAGAAGATAAACAAATGTGAGGTGGAAAGAGAATGGCTCTATTTGATAAAAGTAAAAGAACCGGTGGCTTCATGGATGAAATCCGTTGCGATGAGCCATCATATCTCATTTGGAAATGGCATCCTGCCGGTGTTCAACTTGGTACAGGAAACAGAGAAAACGCTATTCGCTGGGGTTCTTCCCTGCGTGTTAAGGATGGAGAAGTAGCGGTTTTTGTCTATTCCCAATATGATGGCACTGTACAGGAGTATATTGAGGGGCCTTGCGATCTGATTCTCAATACGGAAAATCTTCCCATTCTCGCAAGTCTTGTTGGCCTTGCGTATGATGGCGGAACACCTTTTCAGGCAGAGGTTTATTTTATCAATCTTGCCCGAATTATTCAGGTGAAGTTCGGCGTTCCATTTTTTGATATATACGATCCTCGCTTTGCGGATTTTGGCGTACCCGTTGCGGTTAGAGGTACAGTCAGTTTTAGCATTACGGACTACAGAGAGTTTATCAAGTTACATCGTTTGAATAATTTTCAACTTGAGGATTTTCAGCAGCAAATCCGGGATACTGTTAGCCGGTATGTGAAGGATACAGTGGCTAATGCCCCGGCTGCCCATAATATTCCGGTGATTCAGATTGAAACCAAAACAGCACAGATTAATGATGTAGTGGAGTATGATCTGACCGAGAGGCTGAAGGAAAACTTCGGCGTTCTGGTTTCTGGCGTGGATATTGGAGCCATTGAGATCGACAAAAACAGCGAGGGATACCGCCAGCTTATGGCTGTCACAAAGAATGTTGCCGCAACAAAGATCGAAGCCGAGACGCAGGATTACGTGGAGCGTCTGCGTATCCAGCGTGAAGAAGGCCAGTATGCTATGCACAAGCAGACGCAAACAGCCAATATCGGTGCTTTCCAAGTAGAGAAGCAGGCTGACGTTGGCATTGCAGGTGCGCAGGCTCTTGGTCAGATGGGTGCCAATGGTGCCGGTGATGTGAATTTGGGTGGCGATGGAGGCGGCTTTAATATGGCCGCTATGATGGCGAGTATGGCTGTCGGCGGTGCCGTCGGACAGAATATCGCCGGAGCGATGAACAATATGATGGGCGGCATCAATCAGCAGACAACACCCAGTGTTGTACCTCCTCCCATTCCTACCATGGCCTATCATGTAGCAATCAACGGACAAGCTGCGGGTCCGTTTGATATGACCTCTCTTACGCAGATGGCCGCAAACGGGCAGCTGACTGGGGATAGTCTGGTATGGAAAAATGGTATGGCACATTGGGAAAAAGCAATAGCGGTAGATGAACTGAAAGGATTGTTTAGCACAATGCCGCCGATTCCAGAAGAATGAAGGAGAGTAGAGAAATGATTAAATGTTCAAAGTGCGGAGCAGAATTGTCTGATGACACAAAATTTTGCTCATACTGCGGAAACAAAATTAATGCAACCACGCCTCCCCCTACCGAGGAAGATTCCATTTCCTTTGAAACTTCTCACCCTGAAACAGCTTGGTCAAATGGCGACAAGGTAGATACTCCAAAATCCTTGGCAGATAAAATCAAGGATAAGGCTTCCGATAAATGGCGCAATCTGAGTACATACGGAAAAATAACAACGGTTGCAATGAGCGTATTTGTTTTGCTATGTCTTGTGGCGCTACTGTTCGGAAAAACCGCTGCCGTTATTATTGCAATTTTGCAAATTGTTTTGACCGTGGTTGCGGTGCTTATGAAAAAGCAGGTCATCAAGGTGCCTCAGAAGTGGCTTCATATTGTTGCGTTTGTCCTTGCCGTGATTCTCTTAGTGCCGTATATGACCTTGTTTGGTACGGATTATGGTGATGCCGAGAAATTTGCGTGGTCCGATATTTTGCTTGCAGATGTTATTCCTGAGCCGAAATCTCATTTGGGAGAGATTTTAGCAAACTCTGACGAGTACCTGTCTTTGTATGTGTATAAAACCAGCGCAGAAGACTACAGCAAGTATGTTGATGCTTGCGAGGAAAAGGGCTTTACGGTTGAAGCGGAGCAGTCTGATCTGTCTTATTACGCCTATAACGCTGATGGGTATAAATTGTCACTGTATTATGATGAAAATGACAGCAAAATGAGTATCAGCGTAGATGCTGCCGAGGAATATGGAGCACTCGTGTGGCCTGACAGTGAAATTGCGAGTATGCTTCCTGTCCCCAAATCGACAACAGGAGAAATTACTCAGGATGACGAAAAAGGGTTTGCAGCCTATGTAAGCGACACTCCGATTGAAGAATATAATGCTTATGTGGTGGCGTGTGCCGATAAGGGATTTACTGTGGAAGCCTCTGAATCAGAAAAATCGTATTCGGCAAAAAATAGTGACGGGTACCAGCTTTCCGTTTCGTATCAGGGAAATGGCGTTATGTCCATTTCTGTAGATGAACCAGAGTATGCAGTGTCTTTGGAAATCGAATGTGTGGAAAATCTCCTGTTCAGCAAATATGATGTTGATGTTTACGTTGATGATTCCATGCAAGGGACTATCAGCCATGGGACTACCGAAACCTATAACCTGAATCTGACCAAGGGTGTTTATGAGATTAAATTTGTGAGTGCAGAAGATGATGAGGTAATAGGTGGGGTTTCTATAGACATTTATCAGGATGAATCTCTCAAATACAAGATTTCCTGTACCAGCTCACAGATCAATGTTGAAACTATTCAAGGCACTGTTTCACAGCACGGTGAAGATGAGGCTGCTATGCCCCAATCTGCATCCTCGTACAAATACCAAAACTATGTGGATGTGCAAACGGAACTTTCGGAAGCCGGATTTACCAATATCTCTTTTGAAATTCTGTATGATATTGAACTCGGATGGACAGAAGAAGGCGAAGTGGATAGCGTATCTGTGGATGGCAATACCGAGTTTGAGCAGGGAGATATATTTAAGAAAGATATAGCCATCGTGATTGCATATCATATGCCAGAGGAAGACGATCCTAACAAACCTGTTGAAAGTGAAACGCCAAACTCCATAACGGAACCCACCACTGAACCAGCAGAAAATCTTACCGTAGAGAATTGTCCTGATCTTGCAGCAATGCTCTCTAATAAAGCAGAGATTGATGATTCCTATTCCGCTTTTGCTACAAAGTATAAGGGAAGGATCATCGAATTTGATGGCAGAATAGACTACTGCACGAAGCACGGAGATTACAACACAAGATTTGATTACCTTGTGAGTGCGGGCGACTATGATCCTGACCACCAAATCGGACCAGCGTTCAAATTTGAAGATGTAAATTATTATGATTTGAACACGGATTTAGATACAGTGAGTGTTGGCCTCAATGTTCGCATTGTTGCAAAGGTAATCTCGTTTGATAGCAATAGTGGGCTGTTCTATTTAGAGCCAGTTTCCGTAACAGGAAGATAAATTAAAAGGGGGGGACGATGAATTATGTCGCAACATCTTGTGTCAGAAGACCAAGTAAAGAAAGCTCTGCATATTGATTCTTTCAGAAATCTGTCAAAGGATAAAATCATGGAGTTTGCTTCCTTGATACCAAACATGGATAAGGATGTGGCAATTTCTATTATTAACCAGTTTCCTGCTTATGCGGAATCATCTCGCAACATGATTGAGCAGTACAATGTGATGTGCGACAAGATTTTGCAAAGCAATGATGATAGTCGCAGAGATGCGGTTATGGCGTATAAAACCGTTCTGGACGATCTAAGTAGCTTACTTAAGCAAGATGGTGTCACACCTGAGTTGCAGGAGAAAATCACAGATAAAATGATTCTGGTTGCAGATAAAATCGCTGATCTTCATGAAAGTAACCGCAATTTTCTTGAAGGGATAATCAAATATGGAACGCCGCTAATTGGCGGAGCATTATTGTTAGGAGCGGTAATTTTGGGCGTCAATGTCAAAGGAACCAAGCTGCCCACTATCACGGGGAAACAGTAATTTACGCCATATAGTTGGTATGCCGCCACGCTAACTACAAAAAACCGTTGCAAATTTCACTTTTAACATGAAATTTGCAGCGGTTTTCTATTTTTAAGAGGAAGCTCCATCCTCCTATATTGAAACACCACTAATACCACCACGGCAGTTCCAGCCAGAGATTATCAAGTGCCAATGCTTCGGTTGATCTCGCACGGCTCTCCCTGAGATGGAAGTGCAGGGCTGTTCCCACCAGAGGATGCTCCATATCATCCTCAAAGCCAAAGCGATACAGCAGATAAACCCGCTCCCGTTCTGATATGCGCCGCAGCCCTTCATAGAGCTCTTTCCGGTTTTCCGCTTCCTCCATAATCTTTTCCGGCTCTGACGCATAGGGGTCGGCAATCAAGTCGGAACGCTGCATGGAATCCTCGCCGGGAAGCAAATCATCCAGATTGATTCTCTCCATGGGGATACCATCTTTGCCAGACTGCATCCGCTGTTCAAAGGTCGCAAAAGCAGCCGAGATCAAATCCATCATGGCGTTGCGGATGGCAGGCCCCGCATAGGTCAGGAACTTTATTTTTTTGCCAGGGTCATACAGGAAGATTGCCCGGAGCAAGCCGATGCTTCCCTCTTGAATTAGGTCATCGTGGTCGATGCCCAGCTCACTGTTCCCAAGACCAACACTGATGTACAATTCATTTGCAGTTTTTCGGATATATCCCAGATTGTTCTGTATCAGTTGCTCCTGCGCCTGTGTATCCCCTCGCTGTGCCAGAGTGCAAAGCCGTTCATTGTTCATCATTTTCATCACTTTGCTTAGGCTGCATACTTTCCATCATGTGAAGCAGTGCCTGCTGTAATTCCGCCAGTGATTCATCCTCTGCCAGCCCCATCTGGGAGATTGGCTGCACAACCATGGCTGCAAGCTGCTCTGGGGAAACCGATGGATGATGAAGGTCTTGTCCCTTGGTCAGTTCTGAGAACATCTGCTCGGTAAGCTCTTTTGTCATGTTCTGGGAAATCCCCTCCCCAGAAGTCATTTCCTTTTTGATCTCTCGAAGAATAGCCATGAATTGATTTTGAATATTGGTCAGATCGGCTTGAAAAACCGGAACCTTGTTAAGAGAGACTGCCTGTGCCGCTTGCTGTGACGCTTTCCGAATGTCAGGCTGTTCTTTGCCTGTCATCAACAGCATGGAACTTAACGATTGCAGGATTTGGTTCTGCGCCGCAAAGCCGGAGGCCATCGTTTCATCAAAATACAGGGCAATCATACTGGTCAGCTGGGCAAAACGGCGATTTTCCAGCAGGCGGCTCACCACTTCCGGGTTTACCCGTCCCGTATAGAGATTGCGTGCGGCTTCGGCAGAAAGGCCAAGTTCAGAGATGTCATAATTCTTCTTGTCCGGCACATTGGTCAGACAAAGGAGAAAATCCGAGGATACATTAAAAATCCGGGCAATACGGATGATCTGCTCGATAGTCAGTTTATTCTTTGTCCCATTCAGAAAACGGCTGATGGAGCTTTCTGCAACGCCAATTTTAGAAGCAAGCTCTGCCTGTGTGATTTTATATTCCTTCATCAAATCCTGTAATCTTTGCTGTGGAGTATCACTGGGAAGATATTCCTGTCCCATAGGCAGATCACCTCGTTTCTTTTCTGTATTTCCCGCTTTTAATGCGGGCATCGGTTGGTTTTTCTGCATCCTCCGGGATGATCCAGCGGCTTCCTGCTCTTTGTGCGCCAGGAATCCGGTGCTGGTTGCAGAGGATGCCGACCCGTCGGGGAGAAATCCCCCATTTCTCTGCAATTTCAAACGTAGAAAGATATTTCATAACCAGCCCTCATTGTTTACAATTCTACTTGTTATTATATTCCATAACAGGAATAATCTCAATCCGTATTTTGAGAATCTAGCCGCCTTCTATCTTGCAATTCTGCAAGTTTTGGAGGCGGTATTTTATTTTCTTGCAGGACTGACGGATTTTTTGAACCATGACCTTTTTCTCCGTACATTGAGGTGACAGGAGAAACCTGTACAAAATAAAGGAGGAACATGAGATGGATATTTTTACAACGGTAAAAGCAGCGGTTACCGTAAGACAAGCCGCTGAACACTATGGGCTACAAGTCAGTCGAAACGGCATGGCACTGTGTCCGTTCCATAATGACCGCCATCCGAGCCTGTATGTATCGGATGACCATTACCACTGTTTCGCCTGTGGGGAGCACGGGGATGTGATCGACCTTACCGCCAAACTGTTTGACCTTCGGCTGTATGATGCGGCCCGAAAACTGGCGTCGGACTTTCACCTTGCGTCGGACAAGCCCTTGCCGGAAGCCATTCGTTGGAAAAAGGAACACAAAACCAGAGCACAGCAGCTTCGTGAAAACGAGCAGCTGTGCTTTTCTGTTTTGAACGAGTATCGGCGGCTGCTCCTGGATTGGGAAAAACGGTATGCACCACAAACGCCGGAAGATGTGCTGAACGAGCGGTTTGTGGAAGCCTGCCACCGGCTGCCCTGGGCAGAGTATCAGTTGGACATCCTGCTGCAAGGCGATTCCTATGAACGAGGCGAAACCGTGAGTAATCTAACGGCAGACGGATACATCCGCAAATTACAGGCCCGCCTGAGAGAGGAGCAATACCATGAACAACCCTGTTTGGATCGATGAGAAAGGGAAAATCATCGAGCCGGAATACTGCCGGGATTTCCTGTCCCGGCATCCAATGCGCTGTATCAATGACCACTTTTATACTGTGGATGGCCCGTTGCCGGATGAAAGCAAATTGAAGCGGACAATTTATGAGGAAATCTCGCCCTGGCTGCATGACAAGGTCGCACAGACGGTGGAGCAGGTGCTCAAGACGTTAAAGCTGGCGGCATACGCAGACCCTTTGCCCCTGCAATGTGACCGCATCCATGTGGCGAACGGCACTTGTTTTCTGGAGGGCATCTTTACGGAGGAAAAAGAGTATTGCGGCAACCGCCTGTCGGTGTCCTATCGAGCAGATGCCCCTACGCCGGAACACTGGCTGCGTTTCCTTTCGGAATTGTTGGAGCCGGAGGATATTCCCGCCTTGCAGGAGTATCTGGGCTACTGCCTGATTCCCTCCACCAAGGGCCAGAAAATGCTCATGCTGATCGGCAAGGGCGGTGAGGGTAAAAGCCGGATCGGTGTGGTGATGAATGCCATTTTCGGGCTAAACATGAACACCACTTCCATCCAAAAGGTAGAAAACAGCCGTTTCGCCAGAACCGACCTGGAGGGCAAACTGCTGATGGTGGACGATGATCTGGACATGAATGCCTTGACCAAAACCAACTATGTAAAATCCATTGTGACAGCAGAACTGCGAATGGATTTGGAACGGAAGAAAGAGCAGAGCTATCAGGGGTTGCTTTATGTGCGTTTTCTCTGCTTCGGCAACGGGGCATTGACTGCACTTCATGACCGCAGCGACGGTTTCTTTCGCCGCCAAATCATTCTGACCACCAAAGACAAGCCTGCGGATCGGTTCGATGACCCGTTTCTTGCCGAGAAACTGATTGCCGAAAAAGAGGGAATCTTCCTCTGGATGCTGGAGGGATTGCGGAGGCTGATCGTCAATCACTACCACTTCACCATCAGTCAGAGAGCCAAGGACAATATCACTTCCGCTGTTCGGGATGCTAATAACATTCTGGACTTTCTCGATTCTGAGGGTTATGTGTCATTCAAGGCCGATTATGAAGCCAGCACCAAAAATCTGTATGCAGCCTATAAGCGGTGGTGTGAGGACAACGCAGAAAACCCACTGTCCCCAAAGAGCTTTGCAAACCAGCTCAGCCAGAATGCAGAACGCTACCATTTGGAACCGGTTAGCAATCTGCACATCGGTGGCGGAAAGCGATGCCGGGGGTATATGGGCATTTATGTTCTGCTTTCGCCTATGGAGATGTAACGGAACTTCAAAACTTTCTGTTCGTGTGTTCATGCGTTCCTGATCGGGTGCAGCCTGTGGAACGCAGGAACGCATGAACGCAAAAAATCGAAGTTCATTTTTTATTGTTCGGCTCAGAGGGCGCTCTAAAATCCGCACTTCCCGATCAATGGTTGTGCAAACAGTGAAAAACACTACTGTAAACAGAATGCAAATCATCATTCGGTGATTTGCGAAACAGTGACGCTAGTATGCGGTAAGGTGACTATTTTCACGGTTTCGCTTGCAAGCCCACCTAATCGCAAAGTCGATGGGGTACTGTTGCGGACAGTTCTTCACAGGCGCAGTTCTGAGCGATTTTTGAGAAGTAATTAAGATTAACTGTACCGTGCAGCGTGTATGCTCCACGACAAACAAATTTTACGAAAGAATGAGGTGTTTTCTATGAAATCCAATTTGAGAAATGAAATCAAGTCTTACATCGTGCGTTCCGGATACACGATGCAGGAGGTCGTTGACCGGCTTTCCGAGGATTACGGCTGGAGCGACAGCGTTTCCAACCTGTCCAACAAGCTCCAGAGGGATTCTCTGCGGTATATGGAGGCGGTACAGCTTGCTGACACCCTTGGCTATGATCTCGTATGGCAAAAGCGGAGGGATAAATGATGCCTGCCATTCGGGTGCTCCGTCTCTCTCGTCCCCATAGCAATACCGCAGTATTGCTATGGACAGGCGGCGAAAACATTCGATTTTTCGCTGCCGCCGGATGGCTGATGTTTCGTAAAACATCGGCTGTCCGGGCTGAACAACAGGAAGCGATGCAGCCGGTTTCCGGGCAGTTCAGCAGCGGTCATCGCAATGACCGCAATTCCCCCTCGGAGAGCCCACGGCACTTTGCAGCCCTCTGGGATGAAAGTGTCATAGTGGGTTATTACACTTCCCGCAGGAAGTGCATCCCCGTCCCCCAGCCGTCTGCCGCACAACGGAAAGGAGCTGATTTTTATGGCCAGAAACGATGGAATCAACCGCACCTTTGCCCGTAACCAGGACTTGCCCACACTTGATGATGTGGCGAAAGTTCAGGAACATAACGAACGAGAGAAGGACAGCTACTCCAACCAGGATATTGATACCACCCAGACCTACCGGAATATTCACTTCAAGGCTCCCACCGACAGCTATGCTGCCATGTTCGATCAGATGATTGCCGATGGGGTCATCTCCACCCGTGGCCTGAAAGCCGATGCGGTGAAATACGGGGAACTGATTTTTGATGTGAACTCCGCTTACTTTCACAACCACGGCGGCTACGAGTATGCCAAGCGGTTCTACACCGATGCATACAAAGCTGCCGTGGAGATTGTGGGCGGTGAACAGTATATTCTCTCCGCTGTCATGCACGCTGATGAGCGTAACCGGGCTATGTCGGAAGCTCTGGGGCAGGATGTATACCACTACCACCTTCATGTGGTGTATGTCCCGGTGGTGGAAAAACAGATTCTCTGGTCGAAGCGGTGCAAGGATAAGGCCCTTGTGGGCACAGTCAAGGAGACCATTATGCAGGTCAGTCGCAGTAAAAAGTGGGAATCCAGGGTGGCTCTGGATGAGCAGGGCAATCCGCTTCTGACCGCCAAGGGAAAGAAAGTCCTGCGGACATCGTACAGTGTTCTGCAAGACGATTTCTTCAACTATATGAAAGATGCCGGATATACGGATGTGGAGCGTGGAGAGCGTGGCAGCACTGAAGAACATCTGACGGTAACCCAGTTCAAGGTGGCACAGGAGCAGCAGCGGCTGGAAGATGTGACCGCTCAAATCGCTCAGACAGAGCAGGCGCTGGACACTGCACAGGCTGCCGTTGATAAAAAGCAAAAAGAGCTGCAATCCCTGCAAAAGCAGACCAAAGAACAGCGCACTGCCGCCCTGACCGTACAGGAAATCCGTTCCATGGGGAAAAAGACGATCACCGGCAATATCACTTTGACCCCATCGGAGTGCAGCGCACTCAAGGATTATGCGGTCAATGGGATTCTTGCCAAGGCGGAAAACAGCCGTTTGGAAGAAAAACTGCAAAGCGCACAAAAAAGTGCCGCTGTCTGGAAACAGCGATATGAATCGCTGAAAGAACAGGCACGGCCTTATCTGGAAGCTGTCAAGCTCGCACCCGAAAAGGTACGGGCTTTTCTTGACGCCATTTTGACCCGGACCCGGCAAACAAGGCAGCATGATCAACCTTCCCGCCGCAAGTCGCAGAATATGGAACTTTAATTGATGGAGGAAACTGCATGAGAAAACACGAAAACTTTATGAACGAACCCGACTATGGTTATATCGACATTGAATCCTGCTTTGAACCGATTTTTGAGCCGCCGGTGGAAACTCTGGAAGAATGGCGCAGCTTGGAAGATGAACCCGAACCGACACTGGAAAACACCTCGGTCTATGTCACAGAACCGGATGGCATTCAATATTTTTACTGCGGCAATACCCGGATTCGGGTATCCGAGCATTTCTCCCAGGCAGGCAAACCCATGGACAAGCTGATTGAAAATGTGATCCAGTATGCCGCCCGCAACGCCGGATAAACCCATTCCACAACAAAATGTCGTTGAACCACACCCACGCTTACGGTATAATATAAGCAGAAGTATTGTAAGCGTGGGTTGTTTCGATTAGAAGGAGGATTTTTACCGTGAAACAACCTTACAATACCGCACTCTATATGCGTCTCAGCCGTGACGACGAAAACTATGGCGACAGCGTGAGTATCGAGACCCAGCGCACTATTTTGCAGCAGTACGCAAAGGAACATGGTCTTTCGGTGTATGGCGAATATGTCGATGACGGATGGAGCGGAACGAACTTTGAGCGTCCCAGCTTTCAGCGGATGATGGATGATGTGGAGGCCGGAAAGGTCAACTGCATCGTTACCAAAGATCTCAGTCGCTTTGGCCGTGAACACGTAATGATGGACTATTATCTGGAATTTGTGTTCCCGGAAAAGCAAATCCGCTACATTGCTGTGGCCGAAAACGAGGACACCGAAAAAGGACTTTCGGATTTTGTGCCGTTCAAGAACCTTTTTAACGAATGGTTCGCAAAGGATACCAGCCGCAAGGTGAAAACGGCGCTCCGTGCCAAATTTGCTGCCGGAGAACGCACTTTTGCCTATGCGCCGCTGGGATACATCCGCCATCCCGAAATCAAAAACACTTTAGCCATAGACGAAGAAACCCGCTGGATCATCGAGAAAATCTTTGACCTTGCACTTCATGGGGCGGGTGCAGCGAAGATCACCAAGACCCTGATTGCAGAGAAAGTCCCGACTGCGGGCTGGCTCAATTATCAGCGGTATGGAACTTTCGCCAATATCTATGCCAATGCGCCGGAAGAAAAATCCTATGCCTGGACGATCGCTCAGGTCAAAAGTATTCTGCAAGATGAAACCTACATCGGCAACAGTGTACACAATAAGCAGACCAATATCTCTTATAAAAACAAGAAAAAGGTGCGCAAGCCGAAAGAAGAATGGATTCGGGTGGAAAATACCCATGAGGCGATCATAAGCCGGGATGTGTTTGAGCAGGTGCAAAAGCAGATCGCCAGCCGCAGACGGCAGCAGAAGGATGCCACAACGCAGATTTTCGCCGGTCTTGTAAAATGTGCAGATTGTGGCTGGTCTATGCGCTTCGGCACGAACCGGCAGAACAAAACGCCGTACAGCCATTTCACTTGCAGCCAGTACGGACAGATGGGGACTCAATGCTCGGCGCATTATATCCGCTATGACACACTCTATGTCTATGTGCTGTCCAGAATCCAGTATTGGTCCCATCGGGCGCAGCTGAGCGAAGAAAAGCTCTTGCAGCAGATTTTGAAAAACGGTGACCGGGAACGCATGACTGCCGCCAAACGTCAGGAATCCGAACTGAAACGGGCAGAAAAGCGCAAGGCAGAAGTGGATGGAAAATTCGTCCGAATGTATGAGGACTGGTCTGCCGGACGCATCACCGAGTATAACTTCAATCTGCTGACTAAAAAGTACCAGGCAGAACAGCTGGAGCTGGAGGAAAAGATCAGCCGCTTGCAAGCGGAGCTGTCCGCAGAGCAGCAAACTGCCCTGGATGCCGAAAAGTGGGTCGCTCTCATCAAGCAGTACGCCAATCCCACAGAACTGACCGCTGAACTTCTCAATACCCTGATTGAGAAGATTGTGATTCACGAGGCCACCAAAGGTGCGGATGGGATGCGAGATCAGGAGATTGAGATTTACTACCGCTTTATCGGCAAAATTGATTAACCTGTATCCATATCCTTAACTTTGGGAAACGGGCAGTACCTGCCCGGACATTTCCTTATTGCCGGCGCTTGCCAGGCTTTTGAAGATTGATATGAATACGTTGTTTTCTTTCCAGGAGGATCTGACGGAACTTGAGATCAGTATGTTTATCAATGAGATTACGGAGTCTGCGGTAACTGGGAATATCGTTTCCGCTTTTGAACGAACCGCGGAAAAAATCCGGGAATATCCCCATTGTGATCGGCTGATCTATTTGGCGGCAACGGTATTGAACAGTTCCCTTGCCCTGTCTGCGATTGATCCCGAACAGAAAACAGAATACAAAAAAATGGTGAATTCCTGGTATGAACAGGTGAGCGGCAGTCAGGATGAAAAAATCCGATATGCGGCTCTTTATGCGCTCGCCATGGAAGCGATCAATGATTCTGATTATGAGAAAGCTACGGAACGAATGGAACAGCTTCCTGATGCTGAGTTTGACAAAAAGCTGTTACAAATAAATCTTTATATGAGTGAAGGAGAAAATGACGCTGCGGCTTTGTTAGTCGAAGGAAGAATTATGGAACTTGGCAGTAAAATCCAGAGCTATTTGTATCAACTGATTGAGCTTGAAGAAAAAACAGGAAACCATCAGACAGCAGAGCGAGTTGCGGAGACAGCGGATCAAATGGTTTCGCTGTTTGACTTGTGGAGTTACGGAAAGAAGGTTCCGCACTTTTTGGTTTCCCTGTACAGAAAGGAAGTGGATCAGAGTATTGAGTGGATCAAAGAAATTCTGGATGAGTCCCAGAAGCCCTGGAATATCAGCGAATCGCCGCTGTATTACAGGCTTGCGGAAAGTAAATCCGCTTCCGGGTTGAGTGATGGGTTAGGAGAGGTATATCTTCAGGCATTCATACGAGAAGCAGAAACACAGGAAGAGTATCATTTTCTTCGGGGAGATGAAAGGTTCCGGAAAATACTGGAAGCATATGGAAAGAAAGTGAAGGATTCCGTGAACTGCTGAACAACAGGAGTCTGGCTGAGAGAGAGACCGGCGGCATCTACCAGAGGAATGGTAATGCCGCCATATTTTTGTGCTTTCGCAGTTAGATTCGTTCTTCGATAACCACATGAATGGAGTCGCCGTCGCCTTTTCCAAGCTGTTTCCGGATAGATTTCAGTACCCCGATCATATAGCAGATCTCTCCGTCGGGGTGTTTCAGCCCCATGTTGACGATACTGCCGTCGTACGGAATTCCGTCAAAGGTCGCATGTACTTTTACCCGGCCTCTTCCAAAAATTTTCCGGATATCCCAGGGAAAGATCACATAGGCGCCCCCGTTTTCTGGTATTTCATGAATGATTTCATCGTATTCGAATTTCTGATTCATATTCAAACCTCCTCTGCAAGTTGCTATCTGAATTTCGGTTTTCAAGATGAATGGCAAAGCCAGTGGGTAAGGCTCGCTTGCGGCGGGCCCTTTGAGACTACTTGATTAGTTTGGGCTTTATGAACGATCCCTGTGCAGATTGCGATAATCCTTTTACGCTGGAAGCGTATTGCTGCGGGGACATTCCGGTAATCTGCTTGAACTGTTTGGAAAAATACTGCAGGGAACTGTAGGAAAGAAAATAGGAAATTTCCGTAACATTCATAGTTCCGTCCCGGATCATTTCTTTTGCCCGATCAATCTTTCTGTGAATGAAGTAATCCATGACTCCGCAGCCTTTTTTCTCATGAAACAACGATTGGAGGGAAGAACGGCTTAAGGAGAAGGCGCTGCAGATCTGTTCCACCGTCAGCTGTTCACAGATATGTTCTTCCATAAAGGAAAGAATCCTGTCGAGACGATTCTCCCTGGAGTTTTCTTCTGAAACGGAAGCAGAAGCCGGAATCCGCCGGACGGCAGGGCTTGCCGGTTTGCGGATCAAAGAGATGAGAAGCAGTTCCAGATCAGCGCCGATCAACTGTTCCGTGCCGAAAGGAAGATCCGGTTTCAGCAGAATCTGTTCCACGGATGGAACATGAAGAGGCGTTGCAAAGGACTGTCTTGCAAGTCCCAGAAGGTGGGAAATAATGTTTCGCTCCTCGATGGACAGCGTATCGATTTTGCCTTCCAATAATTTCATGGCAGGGGAGGCGGAAGTGAAAGAGGCTGTCATAAGGTTTGGAGAATTTTTTCCGATGGAGCGGATCGCATGGAATTCCTTCGGTTTGTGGAAGATAATATTTCCCGTCGTCAGTTGGAAGTCCGATTCCCCGGCAGTTACGAGGACCGTTCCGCGATCCACGTAAAGAAATTCCCAAAAATCATGTGATTCTCCGCGGAAGACAAAATCCCGCATATATTCAAAGTAGTGTATGGTGATGATCGAATCGATGACAATTTCTTTTTTCAGTGGGGTGGGTACATAAGTCATGGCAGCTGCTCCTTGTTTCACGATAACCGGGTGTTTTTTATGATCATAGCAGAATCAGGACAATAAGACAAGAGAAACGGATGAAAGGACAAGTACATTGCCCTGTAAAATTGTATAATGTTCACAAGTAATGAATCGATGGAAGGAGAACCTACATGATAAAGATTGTAAAAAACGGGATGCGGATTCAGCTGGACGAGAATACACTGGCATTTTCTTTTCAAAAAGAGGGCGGTCGGGAATGGAGATGGAATGAAGATTATGCTCCGTATATGGAATGTGCAGAGGGAATTGTATTTTTTCGTGATGCGTCTGAGATCAGCCATGAAACGTTCCGCCTGGGAACCGGTGACGGAATTTTAAGTACCTACCGTGGATTTGAAAAAGACGGGAAATTGGTATCGTATGAGTTTCAGACCCTTGTCTGGGTGGAAGATGCAACGGGGGATGTGCGCTGTGAATGGATTCCTCTTCAGGAAGAAGGACTGGACGTGAAGAAAGTTTTCTGGCCGGGTCCGATGGAATTTGCGGAGAAGAGAAAAGACTGGTATACCCTTTTGACACAGCAGCAGGGCATGCTGATTCCCAACACATGGGAAACGGAGCTGCAGAAACCGGTGTTTGATGGCTTTTTTGGGACAGCGGGCGCATATATGCCGTGGTTTGCCCAGGTGAGGGAACGGGAAGGATACCTTGCAGTGTGTGTGACTCCGTGGAATGCCGGATATCAGGCCGAGCACCCGGCAGGAGGACCTTACACAAGGGTTTCCGTCCGTTTTGAGCCGAGTCTTGGCAAAATGAGGGAGCGGCGCATCTTAAAATACACCTTTTTCAATGACTGCGATTACAACGATATCTGCAAAGCATACAGAAATGAGGTGGACGAGCAGGGAAGGTTGCGCACGCTGGAAGAAAAGGCAGTGAGAAACCCGAAGGTCAACGACCTGATCGGCTGTGCGTTTCTGCATAAAGGGATCAAAACCTTTGTACAGCCAAACTCGGATTTTTATGATCCGGAGAATCCGGAGAAAAATAACCATCTGACAACGTTTGCTCAGAGAGAACAGGAGATCCGGCAGCTCCACAGGATGGGTGTGAAAAAACTGTATCTTCACCTGGACGGCTGGGCGGAGCCTGGCTATGACAACTGCCATCCGGATTATGGATACGGGCCGGCATGCGAGGCGGCAGGCGGCTGGGAAGGGATGAAATCCCTGGCGGATGCGATGCATGAATGCGGGTATTTATTTGGGATTCATGATCAGTACAGAGACTTTTATCTGGCAGCGCCCAGCTTTGACGAAAACTTTGCGTGCCGTCTTCCGGACGGAACGATCCCGCGGCATCAGAGATGGGCGGGAGGACCGCAGTCTTACCTTTGTGCGACACAGGCTCCGTATTATGTAAAAAGAAATTTTCAGGAAATTGCAAAACACGGAATCCAGTTAGACTGTGCATATCTGGATGTGTTCACCTGCAATGAGGGAGATGAGTGTGATCACCCGATGCACCGCATGACAAGAAGAGACTGCTATGACTATCGTGTGCGTTGTTTCGAATATCTTATGAAAAACGGGATTCTGCCAAGCTCAGAAGAGGTCAATGACTGGGCGGCGGAAAGTCAGGTGTTCTGTCACTATGCGCCGTATGATTTTATGATGCGTGTTCCGGGAGCGCCCAAACAGGCGATACCGGTGCCGCTTTATAATCTTGTTTACCATGACTGCGTGATCCAGCCTTGGATGATGGAGAAGGTGAGCGGGGAAGAAGACTACATGCTCTATGCGTTGCTGAACGGTGGGGCACCTTACCTTGTAAGGGATGCGGCTTATCCGAATATCGACGGAGCGTTCGACGGAAATGTGGAAATGAAGCTGGAGGAAGACATCCGCAGATCGAAAATTGTTTCTGACCTTCACGAAAAAGTAGGAAAATGCGAGATGGTACGTCATGAGTTTGTGGACGGCAATCCGCAGATACAGAAGACCACTTTTTCTGACGGAACCTCGGTCATGGTTGATTTCGAGAAGCAGACCTATGTCATAACGAATGAATAAAGGGAGTCGCCGTCGCCTTTTCCGAAAACTTTTCTCATGTGCAAATGGCTGTGTTTCCTCATGTACAAATGACTGTGGTACTTGCACAGAACCCGTATGAAAGATATAATGAAGAGAAACTATTTTCAGAAAGACGGAAAGGTAAAGTCTGTGCTATGATCAGTATTTTGTTAATGGAAAAAATTGCGGAGCTGTTTCTGATGATGCTCCTTGGGTTTGTGATTGTCCGGGCGGGAGTTCTCCGCTCCGGAGACAGTGTGGTTTTGTCAAAAATCTGTCTGTATCTGGTGATGCCGTGCGTGATCGTCCATGCGTTCCAGGTGGATTTCAAAAAGGAGGTGCAGGCGGGGCTTCTGCTGGCTTTTGCGGCGGCTTTGGTGATCCATGTTCTTTTGATGATTTTATGCGTGGTGCTTCGAAAGACGTTTGCCATGACGGAAGTGGAAGTGGCTTCAGTGATCTATTCCAATGCCGGAAATCTGATCATTCCCATTGTGACCGGTGTGCTGGGGCAGGAATGGGTCATTTACTCCAGCGCCTTTCTGTCGGTCCAGCTTGTCTTTGTCTGGACCCACGGCAAGCTTCTGTTTTCCGGAGAGAAGAAGCCGCAGCTGAGAAAAATCCTGCTGAATCCCAATATGATCGCGGTATATGTGGGCTTTTTCCTGTTGTTCTCGGGCCTTCGTTTCCCTGCGGTTCTGGACAATACGATCTCATCCGTCGGAAATATGGTCGGACCGGTGTCTATGATGATCACAGGAATGCTGGTGGCGGGTATGCCGTTCCGCCAGCTGTTTGCCCATAAACGGATCTATCTGGTGGTATTTCTCCGGATGGTTTTCTGTCCGGCGATGGTTCTGGTTCTGATCAAGCTGAGCCATGCGGCGGCGTTGATCCCCGATGGCAAGCAGGTGCTGCTGATCACTCTGCTGGCGACAATGACGCCGGCGGCGTCTACGATCACGCAGTTTGCTCAGCTGTATCAGAAGGATGCGGAATATGCCGGGGCGATCAATATCTTTACGACACTGGTCTGCATTGTGACCATGCCGGTCTTTGTGGGACTGTATATGATGTGAATCGGAGGGCGCGGGTACGCGCCCTTCCAATGTTTTGATGCCGTTTTGATGCCGGCAGGAGGTAAAATAGAGGAAAGACGGAAGGGGGAGTTGTGAGTGATCAAGATACTGATCGTGGAGGATGAGGCGCCAATTTCCAATCTGATGAAGATGAGCCTCAGGAAAGCGGGATATTTCTGTGACTGCGCCTATGACGGTGAGGAAGCGGCGGAAAAGATCGGGCAGAAGATGTATGACCTGATCCTGCTGGATGTGATGCTGCCGAAGATTGACGGGTTTGAATTGATGGAGTATATCCGGCCGCTGGAAATCCCGGTGATCTTTATTACGGCGAAAAATTCCGTCACTGACAGGGTGAAAGGCCTGCGGATGGGTGCGGAGGATTATATCGTAAAGCCGTTCGAGGTGATCGAACTGCTGGCGCGGGTGGACGTGGTGCTCCGACGCTATAAGAAGACAGAGGAAGTCCTTGAGGTCTGCGGCCTGCGGATCGATCCCCGCTCCATGCGGGTACAGAGGGATGGGAAAGATATTGCGCTGACTAAGAAGGAGTATGAACTGCTGCTTTTGTTTGTGCGGAATCCCAACACGGCGCTTTACCGGGAAACCATTTATGAGAGAGTCTGGGGCGGAGAATTTGAATACGGGAGCAAAACGGTGGATCTGCATGTTCAGAGGTTGAGAAAAAAGACGGGATGGACCAGGGAACTGCAGGCAGTCAACAAGGTCGGATACCGGCTGGAGGTTCGCGAATGAAATTTCGTTTGAAAATTACGTTCTGTATGCTGTGTCTGATGGCGGTACTGTTCGGTATCGGGAGCAGCGCGCTGATTGCCATTTCTTTTCAGGACGGTCTGGACAGAGAGAAGGAAGCGGCAAAGAATTCTTACCGGATGCTGATCTATACGCTGCAGATGACGGGCGAATTGGAAACGTGGTCCAGCACGGAGGAGATCCAGGCTCTTTTCCGGCAGCTTTCCGATCAGGGCGGTTCGTGGTCGGCGATCAGTCTGTATTCGGAGGACGGCAGGCTGTACAGCAGCGGGGATGCCGCAGAGTATTTTCAAGATCCCAGAGGAACAGTGGATACGCAGCATTGTGCGATCAGTTATTTTGAAGACGGCGCCGGGGAACGGTATCTCCAGCTTTCCGGCGCTTTTCTTGCCGGGGACAGAACGCTGTATCTGGATATGGCACACAATATTTCTATGCTCTATCGTACCAGAGAGCAGCAGCAGGCGGCGTACCGGAGGATTTTCCTTGGAATGACGGTATTATGCGCGGCTTTGGCTTATACGATGGCTCTGGTACTGACCAGGTCGTTGTCCAGGCTCTCCAAAGGAGCCAGGGAAATTGCCCAGGGAAATTTCAGCTATCGGTCCGGGATTCGTTCCGGAGATGAGATCGGGCGTCTTTCGGAGGATTTCGACCGGATGGCGGGACAGGTGGAACAGAATATTCTGGATCTGAAGGAATCGGTGGAACGCCAGGAGCGTTTTGTCAGCAGTTTTACCCATGAACTGAAGACGCCGATGACAGCGGTGCTGGGTTATGCGGATCTTCTGCGCAGCCAGGATCTGACGGAGGAAGAACGCAGGGACGCGGCGAATTATATTTTTTCGGAGGGAAAGCGGCTGGAGCGCCTGTCTTTGAAACTGTTGGATATCTATGTTGCGGATCAGGGGGAAGTTGTCCTTTCCGAACAGAACCCTGGGCGAATTGTCAGGGATATGGCGGAGCATCTGGAACCGGGGTATCGGGAGCAGGGAATTGTGCTGACCTGTCGCTGTGGGCAGGGGCGCTGTCTGCTGGAGCCTGATCTGTTTCGTTCTCTGCTGGTCAATCTGCTGGACAATGCGAGAAAAGCTTTGTCTGATGGCGGAGAGGTGACGGTTTCCGTGGAGACTACCGCTGAGGGCTGTACACTCTGTGTGGAGGACAATGGTCCTGGAATTCCGGCGGAATCGCTGGAGCGCCTGCCAGAAGCTTTTTACCGGGTGGACAAATCCAGATCCCGGCGGCAGGGAGGCGCCGGGCTGGGCCTGACACTCTGCGCGAAGATTGCGGAGCTTCATAAGGGTTCTCTGCATTTTGAGAGCCAGGAAGGCAGAGGAACGAAAGTCATTGCGGAATTGAAGGGAGGGCGTTTATGAAAGCTGGAACCATGATTGCGTCCACGTTTTTGACGGTGGGGATACTGATCGTTGGATTTTTCGCCCCGGAAGCGATGACGGCGGTGGTAGACCGGAGGCTGGAGACGGAGACGACGGAATTTGAGACGGACAGCGTCCAGGTGGAATCCATGGAAGAGATGTCCGACGTGCTTCAGCTGGTGGGCAGCGGGTACATCAGTTTTGAGCTGGAATACGGCGTGGTACGGGAAAAATCGGAGATGGAAGAGCTGGAGCAGAAGGCGGTGGAAAGTCTGGCGGACGCGGGACTTGTGGAAATGCGTTCTTTTTCTTATCATGACGAATATCCGCTGATCGCTATTTCCTATTACAGCGGCGGGGATATGAATCTTGATGCCTGGGGGTATGAAACCGGCAGCGAGGACTGGGAAAATGCAGCAGAAGACATGGAGCGTGAATATGATACTATACAGGAGAACTGGGGAGAAGCAGAACTTGGGTCGCTGGATGAGGAAGGAGATAATACTCAGGATGAAAACGCAAAGGGAAGTACGGCAGCCGTTTTGTGGCAATGTCAGCTTTCCAACGCCCAGGGGGATGTCCTGGATCTGATGATCGACGACAGAAGCGGAAAGGCGGTAAGCTTTTCCTGGCAGAAGGGAATGACGGATGAGGAGAAATATCGACGGATCGAGAGTTTTGAGACGAACCGGACGGAATATGATCAGAAAGGGGAAGCATTCCTGCAGGACATGATGCAGAAGGCCGGCAGCTTCTGTGAGGAATATTATGAGCTGAAGCTGCAGGATACGGTGTTTGAGAAAGTGGAGCCTGATGCCTATGAAACAGTCATGACCGGATATCTGGCGTTTGAGGACAGCAGGGGAAGTGAGGTGATCATTCCTTTCCAGACCATGATGGACGGTTCCTGGTATCAGATTAATTAGGTATATGCGGGAGGAAGGACGCTCTGTAAGAGAAAAGATGGCGTTCTGATGCCGGAAACATGCAGTTTGTAGGAAAGAATCCGCTAAAATATGGGCATAACGTAAATAACGTATCTGCCTGAATGCTTCAGAAAGGGGCGGCAGGGGAGAAGCGAAATCACAGAGATCACGAGGTGAAAGTTATGCCGGACAGAAAAGAAACGACATCAGACTTTGAAGAAAGAGAAGCGGTACGGAGGAGACTGAGGAAAAAGAGAAGAAAAGAAGTTCTGTATCTGAGACTGACCGTGCTGGCGTTTCTGGCGATTCTTCTGCTTTTGATGGGAGTGGAAAAGTTCATGAATATAAAACAACATCGCGCCGAAGAGGAATTTTGGGAAGAGACGAAAGACGCTGCAGTAAACACGGAAAATGTGGCGGAGGCAGACGAGGGAGGTCTGTTTTCAGCAGGATTGAAGATCGACGAGGGAACTGGGAAAGAGGATACTGCGACAGCCGGAGGCTCCGGCGACGAGGGGATTACACATATACGGTCTTGTTCCGAAAAATGGAATCTGATCCTTGTCAACCCATGGAACGCGATTCCGGAGGATTATCAGGTGGAACTGGAGGAACTCAGCAACGGCCAGGCCGTTGACGCCAGATGTTATCCGATGCTTCAGCAGATGATGGACGACTGCCGCGGGGAGGGGCTGAATCCGGTCATCTGCTCGTCCTGGCGTTCCAGGGAAAAGCAGGAGGCGCTGATTGCAGATAAGGAATACCGCCTGATCCGGGCGGGATATCCGGAAGAGGATGTTGCCGTGGAGGCGGCGAAGACCGTGGCTGTTCCGGGCACCAGTGAACATGAACTCGGCCTTGCGCTGGACATTGTGGACAGCAGTTATCCGGAGCTGGAGACGGAGCAGGAGAATACTCCGGTACAGAAGTGGCTGATGAAAAACAGCTGGAAATACGGATTTGTCCTCCGGTATCCGTCGGACAAAAGCGCATTGACCGGCATCATTTATGAGCCATGGCATTACCGCTATGTGGGAAAAGAAGCGGCGAAGATCATGTATGGGGAAGATTTGTGTCTGGAGGAATATCTGGAAAAATACTGCAGCTGATACGTAACAATTATATTTGAAAAATTTAAGTTTTCCTTTCGGAAACATCAGAAATTCTTAGAGAAATCACAAGAAAAAACGAAGGAAGATAACGAAAAATTTGAGCGGCTCTTAACATTTTTTGAAGAAAGAGGCGGGGCTATTGTAACCAAAGAATCCCCCTGATATACTGACCGTGTCATTGAAACACGAATCTCGGTCAGCGTATCAGGGGGATTTCGTGTTGAAAAGAGGGGAGAAGAAAATGAACAAAAAGAAGATACGAACGGCAGTGTTGCTGCCGCGGTACAGTTATGTTGCGGTGATTTTCGCGTTTCTGTTTAATACGGTAGTATACACCGGAGCAAGAGCCATTGCCGGTGGATGGACACACCATAATATTGAAAGCTCCATCGATCGGATAATTCCGTTTTTCGCTCCGTCAGCGGCCATTTATCTTGGATGTTATCTGTTCTGGGCGGTCAATTATATTCTGATCGCGCGCCAGGGGAAGGAGGAGGTCTGCCGTTTTTTTGCGGGAGATTTTCTTTCAAGAGTCATCTGTCTTATCTTTTATCTTGTGTTTCCGACCACAAATATCCGGCCGGAAGTGGTGCCTGACGGGTTCTGGAATCAGGTGATGCTCTGGGTATATTCCGTGGATGCGGCGGACAATCTCTTTCCTTCGATTCACTGCCTGGTCAGCTGGTTCTGCTATATCGGTATCCGGGACAGAGAGGATTTTCCGGTGTGGTACCGGAGATTTTCCTGTGTGATGGCTCTGCTGGTATGTGCCTCGACGCTGACGACGAAGCAGCATGTGATCGCGGATGTGGCGGGAGGGATTTTGCTGGCGGAAATCTGTCTGAGAGTGGGAAAACTTCCGGCGGTGTCCGGCGTCTACCGGAGAGTTCTGGACGGAGTCAATGACCGGATCTTCCGCGGAAAAAAGGAGGTGCTCCATGCAGACGAAGAAGAAAGCGCTGTTTAATGTAAGTTTTCTGCTGGTGGTGTTTGGACTGACGGTATACGGCGTTTTCCACGGGGAAGATCTCGGAGCGATGGCGGAAGCCATTCGCAGTTCACAGATAAAATGGCTGATTCCCGGCGTTTGTCTGGTGGTCTTTTTTATCTGGGGAGAGTCCATCATCATCTGGTATATGATGCGTTCTTTCGGAATTCGATTAAAAAAGAGGATCTGTTTTCTGTTTTCCTCTGTGGGATTTTTCTTCAGTTGTATTACGCCCTCTGCCAGCGGCGGTCAGCCGATGCAGATTTACTATATGAAGAAAGAGAAGATACCGATACCGGTGTCGACGGTCATTCTGATGGTGGTCACGATCACTTACAAGCTGGTGCTGGTCGTGATCGGCCTGGGGATTCTGATCTTTGGAAGAGGATTTCTCCACATGTATCTGGAGGGGATTCTGCCGGTTTATTATCTGGGGCTGACGCTGAATGTGTTTTGCGTGGCTTTTATGACGATCCTTGTCTTTCATCCGGTTATGGCGGAGGACATGCTGCTGAAAGGAATGGATCTTCTGGAGCGTATGCGTCTGATGAAAAGGAAAGAAGCGCGCAGGCAGAAGCTGAAAGATTCCATGGAGGTTTACCGAGAGACGGCGGCTTACCTGAAAGAGCACAAAAAAGTTTTATTTCATGTGATCGTTCTCACATTTCTTCAGAGAATCGCGCTGTTTTCCGTTACGTGGTTTGTCTACCTGGCGTTTCGGATGCACGGCACTTCCTTTTTGAATGTGATCCTGCTGCAGGCGGTAATTTCGGTTGCCGTGGACATGCTACCGCTGCCGGGGGGAATGGGCATCAGTGAGACATTGTTCCTGAATATTTTTGCAACGGTTTTTCCCGGCGTTCTGCTGCCGGCGATGGTGCTTTCCAGAGGGCTTGGCTATTACAGCCAGCTGTTGATCAGCGCATTGTTTACCGTTGTGACTCAGATTTATTATTCCATAAATACAAATGAGGAGGATGGTTTATGATTGGGTTTTATGATTACACAGTAATTCTGACTTATATCAGTTTTGCTTCGGCGGTTTCCGGGATTTTCTGCGCGTCGACAGGCCATGTGCGCTGGGCGATTGTTTTCCTGGCGTTTTCCGGGCTGTGCGATATGTTTGACGGAAAGATTGCCAGAACCAAGAAGGAACGGACAGAAGATGAGAAAAATTTCGGGATTCAGATCGATTCGTTGTGTGATGTGGTCTGCTTCGGAGTTTTACCGATCGTGTTGTGTTATCAGCTGGGAATGCGCTATATCGGCAGCATGATTCTTCTGGTCTTTTACGGATTGGCGGGTGTCATTCGCCTGGGATATTTTAATGTGATGGAAGCGAAGCGCCAGAATGAGACGGACGAGGCGAGAAAGTATTATCAGGGTCTGCCGATCACTTCCATGGCGATCGCGCTTCCGCTGCTATTTGTGATTTCTCCGCTGCTTCACAGCGCGCTGGCGTTCAAGGTTCTTCTGCACCTCCTGGTGGCGATTGTAGGACTTCTGTTTGTGACGGATTTCAAACTTCGCAAGCCTTCGGTCAGAGAGATGATTTTGCTGGTGGCGGTGATTGCGGCGGCGGTACTGGTGATTCTGTTCGCATGGCAGAGTTGGTGGAGATTGATGCATCGGATCTGAGGAGGGAAAAGAATATGTATCGGATTGCCGACAGAAATGGAAAGATCAAGGAACAGAATTCCGCACAGGACCGGCTGCTGGAATGGCTGTATGGACATTGCGTGGGCAGACTGCTGCTTCGCCCGCTGATTTCTCCGGCGGTGTCGAAACTGGGAGGAAAGATTCTGTCTTCCAGGCCTTCCAGTCTTCTGATCCGGCCGTTTGTCCGTGCCAGCGGTATGGATCTGTCTGATTATGAACAGGGACCGTTTGATTCTTACAATGACTTTTTTCAGAGAAAAGCGCTTCCCGGCGCACGTCCGGTGGATATGGAGCCGGAGCATTTCGTCAGCCCCTGTGATGGAAAGGTCAGCGTTTCAAAGCTTGATGAGAAGTCTGTGTTTCAGATCAAACATACGCGTTATACGGCAGAGCGGCTGCTCCGGAACCGCAAACTGGCGAAGGCTTATGCCGGTGGATATCTGTGGGTGTTCCGGCTGAGTGTGGAGGATTATCACCGGTATATCTATATCGACCGGGGCGTGGAGTCAGAATCTGTCCGGATTCCCGGCGTATTTCATACGGTCAATCCTGTGGCGAACGATGTATTTCCTGTTTACAAGGAAAATACCAGGGAATATTCCCTTCTTCGCACGGAAAATTTCGGAACAGTGCTGCAGATGGAAGTTGGTGCGCTGCTGGTGGGGAAAATCGAGAATCACCGCCAGGGGAGAGTGTTCCGCCGCGGACAGGAAAAGGGAGCCTTCGCTTTCGGCGGATCGACGATCCTGCTGATGACACAGAAAGGACGGGTATATCCGGATCAGGATCTTCTGGAGTATTCCCGCAGGGGGATTGAGGTGAGCGTGCGGCAGGGAGAAGCCGTTGGGAGAGCAAATCAGGTATTGTTTTTCCGAACAAATTAGTGCATACTATATAACATGCGGATCTCACGTAAAAGTTCCGATGACTGAACAGTTACGATATCCCGGAAAAGACGGGAAGGATCTGGGCGGCAGGGGCGCGGTTCATTCAGCGCCTGCCGCAGGCGAACGTCGTATGGCAAAAATGCCTTGCGGCGCTTTGTCATGTCTGAAACACGGACGAAAGGGAGCGAAATGAAAAAGTGAACAAAATGATATCGGTAATCATTCCCGCCTACAACGAAGAGGGAATGATCGCAAAAACGGCTGAGACGATTTCATCCATTCTTACCAGTGCCGCGATTGATCATGAACTGATTTTTGTAAACGATGGTTCCAAAGACAGTACCTGGGATAAAATACAGGAAGCTGCAGGAAAAAATCCGGCGGTACGCGGCATCTGCTTCTCGCGGAATTTTGGGAAGGAAGCAGCCATGTTTGCAGGGATGTATTACGCGAAAGGAGCCTGCTGTGTGGTGATTGACTGTGATCTGCAGCATCCGCCGGAGAAAATTTTGGAGATGTACCGTCTGTGGGAGCAGGGGTATGAGATTATCGAGGCAGTGAAAACGGATAGAGGAAAAGAGTCCGTTCTGCATAGGCTGAGCGCCCAGTGCTTTTACAAGATTATCAGTAAGGTGACGGACATTGATATGTCCAGAGCCTCCGACTTTAAGCTGCTGGACCGTAAAGCAGTGAATGTATTATTAAATATGAAAGAAAAAAACGCCTTTTTCCGGGCGCTGTCCTCCTGGATCGGCTTTAAGACTACACAGGTGGAATTCGAAGTGAAGGAACGCACTGTGGGAGAATCCAAATGGTCCACGCGCGCACTGATCCAATATGCAATCTCCAATGTCACGTCTTTCTCTGCGGCGCCTATGCAGATCGTCACGATCCTTGGCATTCTGATGCTGTGTGCATCGGTGGTTCTGGGAATTACAGCATTATATCAGAAGTTTGCGGGAACTGCCCTCGGCGGATTTACAACCGTCATTATTATTCAGCTGTTCACAGGCAGCATCATTATGATCAGCCTGGGGATCATCGGGTATTATATTGCAAAAATTTACGAAGAAATCAAGGGACGGCCGCGGTATGTAGTGTCGGAAACCTGCGGAAAGGACAAGACAGATGAAAAAACTGCAGAAAATATTTGATAAGACCTTCTGGAAATTTATCATGGTTGGAATTGTAAATACGCTGTTTGGAACGGCGGTGATGTTTTCTTTTTATAATCTGCTGCATTTCAGTTACTGGGTATCTTCTGCAGCCAATTACATATTCGGAAGTATCTTGAGCTACTTCCTGAACAAGCATTTCACGTTCCAGAACAAGAGCAGAAGCTGGAAAACAGTGCTGAAATTTGTTGTGAACATTTCTGTCTGTTATCTGGTGGCTTACGGTGTTGCGAAACCGGCAGTTTCCTGGCTGTTGGCAGATGCCAGCACATCCATCCAGGAGAATGGCGCGATGCTGGTGGGCATGGGATTGTTTGTGATCCTGAATTATTTCGGGCAGCGTTTTTTTGCCTTTAAGAAGGGAGAATAAAAGAAGTAATGATTATTTTAATTACAGGCGCTTCTCATACGGGCAAAACTTTGTTGGCACAGAGGCTTCTTGAAAAATATCAATATCCCTATTTGTCGATTGACCATTTGAAAATGGGGCTAATACGAAGCAAAAACACAAACCTGACCCCGGAAGACGATGACGAACTGGAAGCTTACCTGTGGCCGATTGTTCGCGAAATGATAAAAACTGCCGTAGAAAATATGCAGAACCTTATCATTGAGGGCTGTTACATTCCCGGTGGTTGGGAGAAAGATTTTTCCGATAAATACTTGAATGAAATTCGTTATTACTGCCTGGTGATGAGCCGGAAATATATTGAGCGGCATTTTTCGGATATAAAAAAATATGCCAGCGAGATCGAACAACGCATAGATGACACATGGTGTACGATGGAGACAGTCATCGAGGACAATGCACGCTATCTTAAAATGTGTGAGGAACACGGTTACCCTTACATACTGATTGATGGTGAATACAAAATTGAAATTCAATTATAGTAAAGTCAGACGCCGGTTTGGTTGGTCTGGGAAAGGAATGAATTTTCGAATATGCTTTAAAGGCGACCTTGAAGAATACGGCAATCACGGCAAAGGACCCGTCTGGTGGTACCCAATGGAAAAAATGTACGACGACGCCAACCGTCCCACACAAAAAGAACTGGAAGAAATGAAAACCGCACTGAGAGAAGAACTGGACAAACTTGTGTAAAGGGGTTAAAGATAAATATTAACAAATTTCATCACACAGTTTCGCCCTAATTTTAGTTCGTTGTTGCCAAAACTTATCCGCCTTCATTCTACCGCCCTACACAACCAGAAAGCGGCTCGGAGCCTTGGACGTGGGTGTGCAGCGGACATCTGAGGATGCGGATGGAAACTCTTAGCGCGCAGAAGCCCTTCCGGGCAGACCAGGCGAAGTGCTTCCCGCACTGAGCCTGAGGAGCACTGAACAGTGAATGCATCAGGCATTCGCTGTGAATTGCTCCGGTGTCTGCCCGGAAGGGCTTCTGCACGCTTAGCGTTTCCCCGCACCCTCAGCCGCCCGCCGCACACCCACGTCCAAGGCTCCGGGCCGCTTTCGTCCCTTTACATAATTTGCAGCTGATAGAGTTTTTTGTATATTCCGTTCTGTTCCAACAGTTCCTGATGTGTCCCACTCTCGCGGATCCTGCCCTTATGCATGACGATGATCTTGTCCGCATGCTGGATCGTGGAAAGGCGGTGTGCCACCATGATCGTCGTCCGTCCGGTCATCAGCTTCTCCAGAGCCTCCTGAATCCACTGTTCTGTCTCGGTGTCGATATTTGCCGTCGCCTCGTCCAGAATCAGGATCGTCGGGTCAAACGCCAGAGTCCGGGCGAAGGAAAGGAGCTGTCTTTGACCTGCAGAGAAAGTGGCTCCCCGTTCGGACACCCTTTCATGATACTGTCCCGGCAGCCGCTGGATGAAGTGGTCTGCGTTGACCTCATGGGCTGCTTCCCTTACGGTCTCGTCGCTGATTTCTTCCTTGCGCAGCCGGATATTGCTGGAGATATCTCCGGTAAACAGGAATACATCCTGCTGCACCTGTCCGATGGCGGCGCGCAGCTGTTCCTTTTTCAGCCTGCGGATATCCACACCGTCCAGCAGGATTTCCCCTTTCTGAATATCATAATAGCGGCCAATCAGATTCAGGATTGATGATTTGCCTGCGCCGGTGGCGCCGACGAAAGCCACCCGCTGTCCGGGTTCAATGGTAAAGCTTACATCTTTCAGAATGTAATCCTCCCCGTCGTAGGCGAACCATACATGCCTGAATTCAATGCGTCCCTTGATTTCCTTTAATTCCACAGGTTCTTCAGGATCTTTTACCACAGGTTTTACATCCAGCAGGGTAAAAATCTTTTCCGCGGAGGCGATGGCGGACTGCAGAGTGGAAAGCTGTTCCGCCAGTTCCTGGATCGGTTCGAAAAATGTATTGATATACTGAAGGAAAATATACAGTGTTCCAATGGACAAGGTTCCGGAAAGCACGCCGTTGCTGCCGCCTGCCAGTACGATCACAAGTGCCAGGATCGACAGCATGTAAATCATAGGGCGGAAGATGGCAAAGACCATCAGTTCCCGGTAGTTGGCGCGGTACAGTTCTTCACTTTTTCCTTTGAACTCACTGTTTTTCTCTTTCTCCCGGTTAAAAATCTGGATTACCTTCATGCCGGAGAGGTTTTCCGAGAGAAAGGTATTCAGCGCGGTGATCTTGGTTCTCGTGATCTGGTAGGTGCGCCGGGAAATTCGTTTGAAGATTACGGTCAGGACTACGACTGCCGGAATCAGTACAAAAGACAGCAGCGCCATCCGGACATCCAGCATCAGCATCACCACCGCAAGACCCAGGATCTTGATCAGATTTTTGAACAGCTTGATCAGAATGTTGGAGTACATGTCGTTGAGTGCTTCTACATCGTTGGTGATGCGGGTAACAATCTTTCCTACGGGAGTCAGATCAAAGAAACGCATGGACAGGCTCTCCACATGGGTGAAAAGCTCGTTGCGGATCTCATAGATGATCTTCTGGCCGGTAGACTGCAGAAGGACATACTGGATGCGGTTGCAGACAAACAGCAGGAGCAGCACGCCCACATACCTTGCCGCCGCCCAGAGGATGCCTGTGAACCGTTCCTGTACCATTTCACCAGGCGCATAGTCCCCTGTGATAAAATTGTCGATGGCGTCGCCGATCAGAATCGGTTTGTACAATTCCAGAACCGTAATGATGATGACAAGGAAAAAACAAAATGCCACAGTCCCCTGGTAGGGCTTCATATAAGACATCATCCGGACAACCGCGTTTCCTTCATAGTTCAGGTCGTCCTGTTCATCTCTTTTCGTTTGAAACAGTTTCATCTTCCGCCTCCTCACTGAGCTGTTTTTCCAGCTGCTGCTTCTCGTAAATGCTGCGGTACAGGCCATGCCGGTCCATCAGCTCCTCATGGGTGCCGTATTCCGCGATCTTTCCTTCATCCAGAACCAGGATATGGTCGGCGTTCTGGATCGTGGAGATGCGGTGGGCGATGATCAGCGTGGTCTTTCCCTGACGGTTCGCCTTGAGATTCCGGAGAATCTGTTCCTCTGTGTCTGTATCCACGGCGGAGAGGGCATCGTCCAGGATCAGGATCGGAGCATTTTTCAGAAGTGCTCTGGCAATGGAGCTCCGCTGCTTCTGGCCGCCGGACAGTGTCACGCCCCGCTCACCCACCATCGTCTGATAGTTGTCAGGGAAATCCATGATATTGTCGTGGATGCAGGCATCCCGTGCCGCCTGCCGGACTGCCTCCGGATTCTTTTCGGTTACACCAAAAGCAATATTATTTTCCAGGGTATCGGAAAAAAGGAAATTATCCTGTGGGACATAGGCGATATCTCCGCGCAGCACCCGAAGAGGAATCTGCTTCAGCGCGTGTCCGTCGATCCGGATCATTCCCGATTTCACATCATAGAGACGCATCAGCAGATTTGCCAGGGTCGTCTTGCCGCTGCCTGTCCGTCCGAGTACAGCCAGAGTGCTTCCTTTTTCAACGTGAACGCAGATATCGCTGAGCGCCGGTGCGTTGGACTCTCCGGGATAGGAGAAGGTCAGATGGTCAAACACGAGGTCACCCTCCAGATGTTCCACCGGTTTCACCTCTGCACCGTCCACAATATCCGGCTGCTCCTGGGAAATGTTCATAATTCGTTTCAGGGATGCAAGTCCCTGAGACACATAAGTGATGCATTCGCCGGCCGCGATCATCGGCCATACCAGCATCCCGATATAGGAATTGAATGCCACAAACTGTCCCAGGCTGATGGTTCCGTCGATAGCGAGATATCCGCCGTAGAGCAGAGTCAGCAGGCTGCTGATTCCGACGATCAGATCCAGCAGCGGCACAAACAGAGCCTGAAGCCGGACAACGCTGAGGTTTTTCTCCTGGTTGTTTTTATTTGTCACCGCAAAAGCGGCAAGCTCTTTGTGTTCCTGTACGAAAGCCTTGATCACCCGGATACCGGAGACTGCTTCCTGTACCTGGTCGGTCAGATCGGAAAAAGCTTTCTGTTTGCGGATAAAGCGCCGGTGCATGAGTTTTCCGTAGAAATAGTCTCCGAAGATGATCAGGATCAGCGGCAGGACGGCTATGCATGTGAGCTTTACATCCACATAGAGGATCATCTGTCCGAGCACCAGTACCAGCATAACTGTGGCGTCAAAGGCGGTGATTACCGTCGGTCCCAGAAACATGCGGATGGACTGCAGGTCATTGGTAAAGTGCGCCATCAGGTCCCCGGTTTTATGTTCATTGTAATAGCGCATGGACAGCGTCTCCAGATGGGCGAAGAGGTCGTTGCGCATTTCCTTTTCAATGGAGCGGGAGGCTCCGAAAATAAAATAGCGCCAGAAAAAACGCCCCAATGCAACGATGGCGCCAAGGATCAGAATCCGCAGGATCAGTCCCAGAACGCCGTCCATGTCCAGAGTCTGCGCTTCCAGCCCGTCGGTGATTTCTCCGGTGTACCGCGGAATATAGACATTCATAAGATCCACGGCAAACAGGGCAGCAATTCCCAGTATATACTGGAGTCCATGCCGCTTTACATAGCGGCTGATATACTTCAGTTCCTTCATATCTTTTCTCCCTCGAATTTCGGCGGCAGCCTGTGTCGGCTGCCGGCAGTATAAGAAAAATTATATACCCTCTGAACGTAATGGGCAACTGGTAAATGCGCCTGTTCCTGACAAATGAAATTATATTTTTTGATGTACAAAATTCCGGAGGAAGTGTAGGATAAAAGTATATATTAAGATACATAAGGAGGATGAATATGCGGCTGCTTTTTGAGATGGACAAGAAGGATTATGATTCCAATGGTTCCCGTTTTGTGCGGCCTTCTGCGAGAGCCATCATTGTGAAGGGAAATCGGATCGTAATGGTGCGCAGTCAGAAGTATGATTACTATAAATTCCCGGGCGGCGGTCTGGAAGCCGGCGAAACTCCGGTCTCGGCATTGATCCGTGAGGTGAGGGAAGAGGCAGGAATGGTCGTCATTCCCGAATCGGTAAGAGAGTTTGGTTATGTGCACAGGGTCCAAAAGGGAGAACGGCAGGAGATTTTTGTACAGGATAATTTTTATTATTTCTGCGAGGTGGAAGAGCAGGTCATGGAGCAGAAGCTTGACCCTTATGAAGAGGTTGAGAAGTTTACGCTGGAATTTGTTCTTCCGGAAAAGGCGATCGCAGTGAACAGGTCTTCGGAACACGGAGACAGATCCGATGACCCGCACCTTCTTGCGATGGCGGAAAGAGAGGCGAGAGTGTAAAAAGAATGCTTTATCGACTTATGCACTTTTCTGTGCTATGATTATATCTGTATGATTATAGCACAGAAAGGGGTATTTTCATGGAAAATACGTCTGATAACAGACAGAAAAAGCAGGCTTTCAAGCCTTCCAATCATATCAATATCGGTCTTCTGGCGCACGTGGATGCCGGAAAGACGACGCTTGCGGAGAGTATTCTCTATCTGACCGGAGCGATCCGGAAGCTGGGCCGTGTGGATCACAGGGACGCGTTTCTGGACACCGATGAACTGGAGCGGGCAAGAGGAATTACAATCTTCTCCAAGCAGGCGGAATTCTCTCTTGGAGAAACGCAGTACACGCTTCTGGACACGCCGGGCCATGTGGATTTTTCCGCGGAGATGGAGCGGACGCTGCAGGTGCTGGATTATGCGGTACTGATCATCAGCGGCGCCGACGGTGTCCAGGGACATGTAGAAACGCTGTGGCGTCTGCTTACACAGTACAAAATCCCGGTCTTTCTGTTTATCAACAAGATGGATCAGCCGGGAACAGACCGGGGTGCATTGATGGAGGAACTGCACCGCCGCCTGGACGAGCGGTGTATGGATTTCGGGGAACAGGGTACGGATGAGTTTTATGAGAATGTTGCCATGTGCAGCGAAGACGCGCTGGAAAGTTATCTGGAACACGGAAGTCTCTCCGAGGATGAGATTTTCTCCCTGATTCTGGAACGGAAGGTTTTCCCCTGTTTTTTTGGTTCTGCGCTGAAGCTGGACGGTGTGGAGGAATTTCTGGAGAGTCTGCGGAAATTCACCAGATGCCCCCAATATCCGGAAGAATTCGGTGCCCGTGTCTTTAAAATCAGCCGTGACGAGCAGGGAAACCGTCTGACCTGGATGAAAATCACAGGAGGGAGCCTGAAAGTAAAAACAGTCCTGCACGGACAGGGAGAAGATACCTGGGAGGAAAAGGCGGATCAGGTGCGCGTCTATTCCGGAACCGGGTATCAGATGGTGCAGGAGGCATCGGCGGGAAGTGTCGTGGCGGTGACAGGTCTGACAAAGACAAAAACAGGAGAGGGGCTGGGAAGAGAGTGGCTGATCCATGCGCCGTTGCTGGAACCGGTGCTCAATTACCAGATCCAGCTCCCGGAGGGATGTGATGTTTACCGGATGTTCCTGAAGCTTCGGGAACTGGAAGAAGAAATTCCGGAGCTTCATATTGTATGGGAAAAACAGTCCGACGAGATTCATGCCCAGGTGATGGGAGAGGTACAGATCGAGATTCTGAAGAGTCTGATCAAGAAACGTTTTGACACTGCAGTGGAATTTGGCTCTGGCAGCATTGTTTATAAGGAGACGATTGCTTCTGTGACGGAGGGAGTCGGACACTTTGAACCGCTGCGCCATTATGCGGAGGTGCATCTTCTGATGGAACCGTTGGAACCGGGCAGCGGTCTGGTCTTCGATACGGCGTGCAGCGAAGATGATCTGGACAGAAACTGGCAGCGCCTGATCCTGACCCATCTGGAAGAACGGAAACATCCGGGCGTCCTGACCGGTTCTGAGATCACGGACATGAAGATCACATTGGCGGCGGGAAGAGCCCATCTGAAGCATACGGAAGGCGGAGACTTCCGGCAGGCCACCTACCGGGCGGTCCGGCAGGGGTTGAAAAAAGCCGAGTGCATTCTGCTGGAGCCGGTCTATGAATTCCGTCTGGAGCTTCCCAACGATCTCATCGGCCGCGGAATGACGGATATCCAGAAAATGCACGGAACCTTTCAGCCGCCTGAGACAGAAGGAGAAGTGTCCGTTCTGACCGGAAGCGTGCCGGCAGCAACCATGCGTGACTACCAGAAGGAAGTGACCGCTTACAGCCGCGGCCGCGGACGGCTGGTCTGTTCCCTGAAAGGATACGAGCCATGCCACAACACGGAGGAAGTCATGGCAGCCATCGGCTATGACAGCGAAAAAGACACGGAAAATCCCACCGGCTCCGTCTTCTGCGCCCACGGAGCAGGATTCAACGTCCCCTGGGATCAGGTGGAAAACTACATGCATCTGGAAAGCTGCCTCAAACCGGAACAGAAACAGCAGCTGAAAGCACAGCAGGCAGTTACGGGAGAGAATTACCCTGAGGCGACTTCCGTCTCAGGAGGATCTATGGCAATGGACAAAGAGCTGCAGGAAATCTTTGAGCGGACCTACGGAAAGACAAAAAGAGAACGCCAGTCCTTCGGCTACACCACTGCGCCAAAGACCGAATACCATCGCCCGCGCCCGGAGAAAAAGCCGCAGAAAGAATACCTTCTGGTAGACGGCTACAACATCATCTTCTCCTGGGAGGAACTGAAAGAACTGGCGAAAATCAATATCGAGAGCGCCAGAAACAAACTGATGGACATCCTGTCCAATTATCAGGGCTACAAAAAGAACACACTGATCCTGGTATTTGACGCCTACAAAGTGGCAGGAAATCCGGGAGAACAGACCAAATACCACAACATCCACGTGGTATACACCAAAGAAGCGGAGACTGCCGACCAATACATAGAAAAAACCGTTCACGAAATCGGCAGACAATATCACGTCACCGTAGCGACTTCCGACGCAACCGAACAGATCATCGTCCTCAGCCAGGGCGCAGCCAGAATGTCCGCCAGAGAACTGCAGGAAGAAATCCAGCAGGTCAATCAGGAAATCCGCGAAACCTGGCTGGAACGCCACCCCAAAAGCAAAGACTACCTCCTCGACCACATCCCCGAAGACATGGCAGATTTTATGGAAGAGGTACGCTTAGGCAAAAAACAATTTGATGAGAAAAACCGCACTGTCTGAGCGCACTGCGCGAGTTTGCGGTTTTTCAGGGCGCTTTTAGCAGACAGACTGCAGCCTTAGAACTTCTTATGCTCCGAAACCGCATGCCACCCCTGCGGGCGCACCTCCGGCCCGTCCCTTCGGTTTTGGCCGTCCTCCCCCTACCTCATCAGTCCGCTGATTTCTTTGTTTCCGAGAAGGTAAAGTTCATGCAGCGCCCGTGTGATAGCAACATAAAGCAACTTTGCCTCCCGTGCATTGTTCCCGTAATGGTCCTCATCCGGTTTCCAGAGGATCACCGCATCGAACTCCAGACCTTTGGTCAGCGTGACAGGGAGAACCATCACGCCGTTATGGAAAGAGGAACTGTCATTCTCTTTTTCAAACAGGGCTTTTTTCAGAAGGATTCTCTGGCGGATCAGTCCGAGCGCCGCGGCGTCATAAAGATCCAGTTCGCCTTTGGAGGCTGAGGAAACAGCAGGGAGTTCGGGAAAATATTTCTTCAGGAATTCCAGATAAATCTGAAGTTCCGTCCATTTGTGTACGGAGGAATCAAAGTATTTCCGGTATTCCTTCAGCTTGTTCTGTTTCAGCGTGTCATTTCCATCCGGACAGAGAAAACGGATCCTGGAAGCAATCCGGGCGTTCAGAAGCTTTTCCAGCTGCATCAGGGAAAGCCCAGGATTGGAGCGAAGAGTTTCCGGAAATCCGCCAGGAATTGTTCCAGAGCAAGGACAAAGGGAAGTTTGCTCTTTACCGGCGCGTCCGGAAGGTCCGGGACAAGTTTGTATTTCTTTTTCCAGGATTTTCCCATGAGATAAGGGATGAACAGATCCATCCGCATTTGTTCCACATGATTTACGTCCAGCTCCGGAAGACCGCTGCTGATGTAATTCAGGAGCATATCGCTACTGCCGACAATACAGAATTCCGAAGGCTTGTAACGGTCTTCGTAGTTGTAAAGCAAATAGGAGATCCGGTGGAGGGCGACGGTGGTTTTGCCGCTCCCTGCGACTCCCTGGACGATAATATTTTTGAACGGGCTGTCCCGGATGATCAGGTTCTGTTCCTTTTGGATCGTTGCGATGATGTCGCCGAGCACCGCCTCTTTGTTCTGGGAAAGGTATTTTACCAGCAGTTCGTCGTTTGCCGCAACGTCATTGTCATAAAAGCCAAGCAGCTTCCCGTCAGAAATATCGTAGGTACGTTTTTTCTGCAGATCGATAGAGATTCTGGAGGCTTCCGGGACATCGTAGGATCCTTGTCCGATTTCATTTTCGTAATAGACGCTGGACACAGGTGCACGCCAGTCCACCACGACTACATCCGTCTGGTTCCTGGTGATTCCGTTTTTTCCGATGTAGCAGCACTCCTGGCTGCGGTAAGTCTCGTCATAATAGTCGATCCGGCCGAAATAGGTTTTGGAGAGGGCTGCCCGTAGGAGTCTCCGTCCCCTTGGCGGAGTTCTCAAGATGGCGCTGTTCCTGTAAAAACTCCTGATCCATGATAAAGCTCCTTTCGTGAATGGGGTTCGTAATTTTCGTAATACTTCCGCCGACGGAGCGGTTACATTTTACCCACTGATTTTATCCTAAAAAAAACGAAAAGAATAGACTTATTATTTGAAATGTGATATGCTGTATCATGGAGTTTAAAATAAAACAAAAAACAGAATATTCAGAAAATAAGATGAATTTAATAGAGAATATGGAGAGGCTTACGAGGGAGAGTTTGTCTGCTTTTGAGCGTGTTTGAAAATTGTTTTCTGCGGGATGTGTGTCATAGTTTGTGGGAATGAATTTTTAAATACGCCCTGGAGTATGATAGGTTTCGCGAAGCCTCTTTCTTTTTCGAATAGAGGATGTTGAAAAACGTTTTGTCATTGAGGAAGGAGTACAGTCAGATGAGTATTACCAGAATATTTCGAGGAACTGCTATGGATCTGGAGCAGGAACGAAAGTTTGAGCAGGTTCTGGAGCAGAGATGCTGGAGATATTTTTTGCCGATTGGAATTTCGATCATTCTTTTTGAGATTTACAATATAATCTATGCCCTTCATTATACAGATTTTCGGCTGGATACGAGAGCAAGCAGAGTTTACATGGTGTTTTACCTGATCCTTCTGACGGTTACTGTGGCGGCGATCGTTCTGAGAAATGCGATATCTGGAAGAAGGGGAAAAGAAGGGAAGAGCCGCCTGTGTCTGCGGATTTATCAGGTGTATGGGCTGATCCTCCTGTTCTGGGCGGCATGTGTCACCGTTTATGACCAGAGGGTTTCCGATAACCTGAATGTATATATGGGTGCGGCACTTGCAATCGCGGTTCTGGTATATATGGAACCGCTGTTTTCAGTCTGCGGTTTCCTTCTGGCGGAAGCCCTGCTTTTGACGGCAATGCCTTATTTTCAGCCGGGCGGCATGCTGGAACATTACGGGACCTATATTAATTCTGTGGTTCTTGCCGTCATCGCATCAGCAATCAGCATTTACCGTTACAGTACGGTTCGAAGCGATTTTCAAAAGCAGGAACTGATCGCCAGGCAGAATCGGGAAATTCTGCGGAAAAGTGAGGAGTTGAACTATGTGGCAAACCATGATGCGCTGACGGGTCTGTGGAACCGCCGGTTTTTGGAAATCTGCCTTTCAGATCAGTGTTACGGTGAGAAACGTCAGGAGACAGCGGTGCTGATGATTGATATCGATTATTTCAAACAATACAATGATACTTATGGACATCTTCAGGGAGATGAATGTCTGCGGAGAGTCGCCAGTGCATTGAATCTGGTGGTGTCCAAAGGACGGTTGTTCCGCTATGGAGGGGAAGAATTTCTTTGTGTAGTTCCTGAATTCGGAGAAAAACAGGCGAGAAAACTGGGAGAGGAATTCTGTCGGAGTATCGAACGGCTTGGAATTCCCGCAGCGGATCCGGAAAAGAATGTGACCGTGAGTGTCGGCATGGCTGTCGGAACGATAGGGGAACGAGAAGAGTTTGAAGCGCTTCTGGAGAAAGCAGATGAGGCTTTGTATCAGGCGAAGAACAGCGGGAGAAACCGGGTTGTCTAAAACTTGAACTTTGCGGACTGCTGTATGGCTCTCCGGGTGTTTGACAGAAGTACATCGGTGTGATAGAATGACTCGTAGTTCAAAAAATGAACAAAGAGGAAATGGCAGATGGAAAAATATTATAAAATACTCTATTATCTCAATCAGAATCCGTTTGAAAACCAGAGAACCCTTGCCAGGGGTGTGGAGATGTCGCTGGGGCAGGTCAATGGGCTGATGCGTCAGCTGACCGAGGAGGGGTACCTGGAAAAGCAGGGAGGCAATATCCAGCTGACCGAAAAGGCGGAATCTTTTCTGGAACAGATGACCCGGCAGAATCAGACCGGCCGCCTGATCTTTGAGAAGAGAAAGAAGAAAATCGATACGGCGGTCATTCTGGCGGCGGGACGCAATCCCAATTTTGACTGTCCGACAGGCCTTCTGGAGGTGGGCGGGATCCCGCTGATCGAGCGTCTTCTGAAAATGCTCACCGTCCGGGGAATCGATAAGATATATGTGGTGACCGGTTCCCAGAAAGAGCAGTACGAAGAATATTTCCGGGGGCGAGGGGTGACTCTGGTGAACAATCCCCGTTACAAATGGAACGGCACGATGGAATCCCTTTCCATGGTCCGGGATCTGGTCCGGGATGATTTTCTGCTTCTGGAGAGCAATCTGATTTTTGAGGAGACGGCGATCACCGCGCTTCTGGAAGGGGAGGAGGCGAATCGTCTGGTACTGACGGCGCCCAGCGGTTCCAAAGATGAGGCTTACGTGGAACTGGACAGCCGGCAGAATCTGTTCCGGATCTCCAAAGATATCCATCAGCTCAACCGGATCGACGGGGAGATGATCGGTCTGAGCAGGATTTCCCTGTCTCTGTACCGGAAAATGCTGGAATATTTTGCGGATAATCAGAATCCGATGCTCAATTATGAGTATGTGATCGAGGACATCGGAAGGATCTACCAGATCCGCGGCATCATGGTGGACGATATGGCATGGACGGTGATCGAGGATCAGGAATTATACCGGAAAGCGCGGGAACGGGTATATCCGAAAATACTGAAGAGAGAACGGCTCAGAAAAGAGAACCATGCCAGAGAGACCTTCAGCCGTTGTATGGGGATTCCGGAAGAGAGCATTGAGGATTTCGGGATCAGCGGAGGAATGACCAATACCAATTTTTATGTCAAAGCCGCAGGGAAGGAATACATTCTCAGGATTCCCGGGGCATGCACGGATATTATGATCGACCGGAAGAGCGAACGGCACAACAGTGCGCTGGCTTCCGATTTCGGGATCAATGTGCCCACCTTATATTTTGACGCGGAGACAGGTGTCAAGGTGACGCAGTATCTTCCGGAAGCAGTGACGCTGAACGGAAAAACCGCCCGCCTGGAGATGAATATCCGGAAGTCCACCAGGCTTCTCCGGGAGCTCCACCATTCGGATCTCAGGATGTATCAGGATTTCTCGGTCCGGAAGGAGTATGAAAAATACAAGGAGCTGATCGAGAAGGTCCAGGCTTCGGTCTATCCGGAATATCAGGAGATGGATCAGGCGTTTTACCGTCTTCTGGATCGCTTGGAAGAAATCGGAACGGAACATCTGCCCTGTCATAACGATCTGGTGCCGGAAAATCTGATCCTGGATGCTTCCGGCCGGATGTATCTGATCGACTGGGAATATTCCGGATACAATGACCCTATGTGGGATCTGGCGTCTCATCTGCTGGAGAGCGAATTTTTGCCTCTGGAGGAAGAATTATATCTGCAGTACTATTTTGAAGGCGATGCGCCGGAGCATGCCCGGGAGAAGATCAGGATCTATGAGATCCTGCAGGATATTCTGTGGGCAGCCTGGACCATGGCGAAAGAAGCGCAGGGGGAAGATTTCGGGTCTTATGGAAGAGACCGGTTAAAGAGAGGAAAACAGGCCTATGAAAAGCTTTATTAAATTCGCGAAAACCTCCGGAATATACTTCTTTGGCACAGTCCTTGCCAAACTGGTCACGATGCTTCTGCTCCGGGTATACACGGAATATATTCCGGCGGAGGATATGGGGACTTACAATGTTTCGATCAATTACGTTACCTTTCTCTGTTCCGTCCTGTATCTGGATATCTGGAGCGGAATCCTCCGGTATTTTTATGACTATCATACGCCGGAAGGACAGAAAAAGCCCATCAACTGCGGGTTTGCTATTTTTGGGATCTCGACGGCTGCCTATACGGTGATCCTTGTGGTGTTCGGACAGTTTGTGACGGTCCGGTATCTGCCGCTGATCTACCTGTACGGACTGATGATGAATCTGCAGAATCTTCTGGGATACGTGGCGAGAGCCTACGGGAAAAATGTACTGTATGCGTCGGCGGGACTTCTGAATTCTTTTGTGACGGCAGCGCTGAACGTGGTGTTGATCGTAGGACTCCATATGGATTACAGCGCGCTGTATCTGGCGGGATGTGTCGGTTATCTGAGCAATATTCTTCTGGTGGGAGCCGGCGTGAAGATCTGGACACTGATCCGGCCTTCCGCGTTTGAAAAGCCGCTGTTTGTCCGGATGCTCCGTTTCTCCCTTCCGCTGTGTGTGAATTCTGCGGCCTACTGGTTTCTGACCAGCTACAACAGTGTGGCGGTCAGCCGGATGATGGGAATGGAGGCGAACGGTCTGTATGCGGTGGCCATCCGTTTTGGGTCGTTTATCTCTTTATTTACCTCCTGCTTTACGATGGCATGGCAGGAAGTATCCTACGCGAAGGAGGCGGAGAGCAAAGAATCTCTGAGCCAGTTTTATTCCAGTGCGGTCAATGCGTATCTGCGGTTTATGGGGATGGGAGCAGCGATCCTGCTTCCGTTTATCTGGCTGATCTTCCCGCTGATGATCGCGGACGGATATTCTGAGGCAAGAAATATGGTTCCGCTTTATATTCTTGCCACGATCGCGTCCTCGGTGTCCGGATTCCTTGGAAATATTTTTACGGCGATGAAGAAAAACGGACTGCTGTTTTACACGACGGTGGCGGGCAGCGTTGTCAATATCCTTGGGGTACATTTCCTGATTCCCCGCTTCGGTGTCCAGGGAGCCAGCGCCGCGTTGTTTCTGGGATTCCTGACGATTATCGTATTCCGCATTCTTCTGCTGTGGAATGAGGTTTCCATCCGGATCGATGTACGGTTCCTGGTTCTGCTGGCCGTGGCGCTGGCTGTGGCATGCGGCGTTTATTTCTATGGGGACCTGAAGATGAACGCAGTGTTCTTCCCGACTGCCATTGTGCTGTTTTTGTTATCCTTCCGGGAAATGATCGGGAAACTTCTGCGGAAAATAAGAAAGTAAAAGAGAGGTGCCGGTGATGAAAAAAATAGAGACGATCGAAGAGGTACAGCAGATCGCCCTGCAGATCCTGGTGTTTATCGACGGATTCTGCAAAGAACACGGACTGAAATATTTTATGGTGGACGGGACCCTGCTGGGTGCGGTCAGACACCATGGATTTATTCCATGGGATGACGATATCGATCTTTGGATGCCCCGGGAAGACTATGACAGGATGACAGAGCTTCTCGGACCTGACAGCGGCAGCCGTTATCAGATGGTGAATATACAGACCGCCGGATGGTACCGGTATGCGTTTGGGAAAATCGTGGACACCAGAACCTGCCTGGTGGAAGACAACGGATACAGCGGCGAGATGGGAATCTATGTGGATATTTTTCCCTATGACGGCCTGCCGGGGGAGAAGGAGGAGGATTACGCGCCTCTGGTCAACCGGTGCATCCAGCTGGACAGACACAGAGGCTTTTCCTGCCGGACCTACCGGGACTATCTGTCCTACGGAGACGGCCGGAGCAATCCGGTGAAATTTGCCAAATGGCTGATGCGAAAGCTTTACGGTCCCCGCAGGATCCTGAAAAAGCAGGATGAACTGGCGCGGAGTTATCCGGTTCAGGGGGCAAAGATGGTTGGCTGTATCTGTGACGGATACCGGCTCTGTGATATGATGCCGGCGGAAGTTGTGGCGGAGACGACGGAGCTGGAGTTTGAGGGCTATCGTTTCCAGGCGCCGGCGGGATATGAGTATTATCTGAAAAAACTTTATGGTGATTATATGAAACTGCCGCCAAAGGAACAGCAGGTGACGCATCACCACTTTCGGGCATGGTGGAAAGAGCAGGAGCAGAGTGACGGCCTGTCAGAGGACGGCGGAAGAAAAGGATAAAGGCGGAAGAAACAATGGATATCAAAACAGCGGGAATGTATATCTTACGCGGAGGAATGAATGTATTCCGGATCTTTCCGGTAAAGAAGAAAAAGATTGTTTTCTGTTCCTTCACGGGAAAGAGTGTGAACTGCAATCCGATGTATTTTAACCGGTATCTGCTGGAACATGCGGCGAGGGATTATGAATATGTCTGGGTGGTGAATGATCCGGAGCAGGTGTTTGTGCCGGAGGATCTGAGAGGAAGGATACGCCTGGTGAAAGCGGGCAGCATGGAATACTTCCGTGATATGATGACGGCAGGGATGGTGATCTATAATGTAGGGCTTCCTTCGGGAAGTCTGGTTCCCAAGAGAAATGGGCAGGTTTGGGTGCATACCTGGCACGGCGGCGGTTCCTTTAAGGTTGCAAATATGGGAACGGAAATGACGTCTGTCCAGAAAACCATCCGACATATGGTCGGCAGGCAGCTGGATGTCTTTTTGTCCAGCAACCGGGTCTTCACGGAAGCGTTTCCGGAGGCGATGGAGGTGGAGCCGTCGCATTTTTACAATACGGGACTTCCGCGGAATGATCTGTTTTTTGGAGATTATTCTTACTGCCGGGAGAAAGTCTGCCGGTATTTTAAGATTCCGGAGGAAAAGAAGCTCCTGCTGTTTGCACCGACCTTCCGCGGCAGTTTCTATCAGGCGGAGGATGTGGACAATCTGGACTATTCCCGTGTTGTCCGTGCCCTGGAACAGAGATTCGGCGGCTCGTTTGCGGTTCTTGAGCGGAAGCACCATGCGGTGAAGCCGAAGATCACGGAAGGCGTATACCACGCTTCCGATTATCCGGATATGCAGGAACTTCTGGCGGCTGCGGATGTGCTGATCACCGATTATTCTTCCAGTATGTGGGATTTCGCGATGACGGATAAGCCGGGCTTCCTCTATATTCCGGATTTGTCCCGGTTTGATGAGAAAAAGGATTTTTATACGCCGGTGCGCCAGTGGCCTTATCCGTATGCGGTGGACATGGATGGAATGGAGCGCCTGATCGCGGAGTATGACCAGGAGAAGGCAGTCAGAAAGAAAGACGAGTATCTGAAACTGGTGGATTGCTACGAAAAAGGAAACGCGTCGGAACAGTTGATGCGGATCTTAAAGATAGAAGGAAAATAATTACAGTACAGGCGTCCGCTCTGAAGGCTCTCCGAAAGGAGCAGTATCAGGGCGGACGCCTGTCTTGGAATATCTGTGATGCTATTTTAAACGGTCAAAGGCATTGGAACGTGTCTGCATCCGGTAAAGAAGTGAGGCGGTCAGAAGATTGAGCAGGACGGAATTGCTTTTGAATACAAAATTACAAAGTTTTTCCTGCCTGTTTGAGGCTTTTGCCCAGATCCGGCATTCACGGGCGGACGAAGTCCTCAGCAGTTTTCGGATCCGGTTTCTTCTTATCTTTATTGAGTATCCGCTTTTCGGCGAACAGTCCCGCGCCATTCCGGCGATCAGATGTTTGATAAAGATACTGCAGATCTGTTCCCGGATTTCGCCCTGAAAGACAGAGTGGGAAACCGCCAGATTCCGGATTGCCTGGTATCTCAGTTCCATGATTTCGTAGTAATCTGAAAGAAATTTCTGTGTCAGCGCTTCGGAAGAAGCTTTTACATAATGATACTTTGCCGTATCAACAATCGAAAGCCGGCTGATCTGTTCCCAGAACTGACAGTTGAAAAGAAAATCTTCGATCAGCGTCTGGCTGGAAAATTTCAGCGCCTCGTTTTTGATCAGAGATCTTCGATAGAATTTGTTCCAGGTGTAGGCAAACATTTTATGGGTGTCGCAGTGGGCGGCATACCGGACGATTTCCTGTTTTTCCACAAGGAAGCAGGAAGGCATGGCGACCTGACGGCTGATCTTCACCTGGGTGCGCTGCGGGTCCATCGTGTCGTGGCTGTAGCCGCACAGGATCAGATCCGCGTCCTTCCGGATCCCCTGCCGGTAAATCTGTTCCAGCAGATCCGCTTCCATCCAGTCATCCGCGTCGAGAAATCCGATATAGGTCCCCCGCGCCCGTTCCATGCCGGAATTTCGTCCGGCGCTGAGACCTTCGTTGATGTCCTTGTAAATGACTGTGATCAAAGGACTGGATGCCTCCAGTTCCTGAAGGATCGGACGGGTCTCGTCGGTGCTTCCGTCTTCGATGATAATGATCTCCATATCCTGATACGTCTGCCGCAGCAGGCTCTCCACTGCATGCCGGACGGTTTTTTCTGCATTGTATGCCGGGATGATCATGGTGATCATCGGCTGGTCTGATTTCGTCATATGATTTCCGCCTTTTTCAAGTTTCCTTTATCTTAGCATAGAAAAAACACGGAAGCAATCGGTTTGTAACCGGTCAGTTGACTGAACGCCGTACATCGGTTTCCAGGCGGGGGTTTTTTTTTGAAAACAAATATGCTATCATGAGACTGTCATGTTCATAAAAATCTGACAGGATTGGAACAACAGGAAAGGGAGTATGAGATGAAGCCTTTGATCAGTGTGGTGGTGCCTGTATATAAGGCAGAGCAGTATCTGGAACGGTGCGTGGAAGGATTGCTGCGACAGACCTATGAGAATTATGAGATCCTTCTGGTGGATGACGGATCTCCGGACCGTAGCGGTGAGATCTGCGAAGAGTACGCGGAAAACTATGAGAATGTCCGGGTGGTTCATCAGAAAAACCAGGGGCCGGGTCCGGCAAGAAATCACGGGGTGCAGGCTGCAAAAGGAGAATATATCGTATTTATGGACGCAGATGACGGAGTATCCGTCGATTATCTGGATTATCTGGAAACGCTGATGGAAAAATATCAGGTGGAACTGGCGGCAGTGAGCGGCTTTTGTGTCTGGGACAGCCGGGAGCACATTGACTTTGGCAGAGTGTATCCCGTGGAACAGGAAAAGAAACTGTCCCGGGTGGAGGCGCTGAAAGCCATGTGCTACGGAAAAGAATTCGGAGTTGCCCCCTGGGGCAAGATCTACCGGCGCAGGCTGCTTCTGGATCATCCGTATCCGGCATGCATTCATGAAGATCTTGCCGGCACTTACCATATCATTGCCGCGTGTGATACGGTGGCGGTAGGAAAAAAACGGATTTATTATTATTTTCAGAATGATAACAGTATTATGAGTTCCAAAATAGAGGAACGTCATCTGTATGGGCTGACAGCAGCGAGAGAAGAACTGGAGTATATGGAAATGCATTACCCGGAAGTCGTTCCGGCGGCACAGTACCGCTGCGGGCTGAAAATCATCGAATATATTCCGCGGCTTCTGGACGGGTCTGCGGAGAGCAAAGCCATTTTTAAAAGATTAAAGGCAGAGATGAAGCGGTACGTGTGGAAAATTATCGGAAATGATCAGGTGGGAAAGATTTTTAAGATCCGGTGTCTGGCGGTCTGCGCCGGATACCCGGCAGCCTGTTCGGCATGGAAGATGATCCGGTGGCTGAAGGAAAAAACGGGAAAAGAAGGGATATAAATGGGAAAAGATACGGAAAATATGGTGCTGATCTTCGCCGGAGGCGTCGGACAGCGCATGAAAAGCGGAACGAAGCCCAAACAGTTTTTGGAATTGTATGGGAAACCCATCATCATCTATACATTGGAAGTCTTTGAAAAGCATCCGGAGATTGACGGGATCGTGGTGGTATGTGTGGAAGGATGGCAGACATATCTGGAAGAACTGATTGAAAAATATGGTATCCGGAAGGTGCGCGCCATCGTCCTGGGAGGAAAGACGGGACAGGAAAGCATCCGTCATGGAGTGTACAAGATCCATGAGCTCTGTTCGGAGGACAGTTTTGTGCTGGTTCATGACGGCGTGCGTCCATTGATCGAGGCGGAGGATATCACCAGGAACATCCAGTGTGCCAGAGAGCATGGAAATGCGGTCACCGTTGCGCCGGTGGTGGAAACGGTGGGAACAAAGGGTGAACGGGAAAACGAGACAAGCCAGATTTTTGACAGGAGCAGATGCCTTCTTCTGCGCGCGCCGCAGACGTTCCGGCTCAGAGATCTGTACGATGCCCATAAGAAGGCGGAGCAGGCGGGGGAAAATGATTATATCGACAGCGCCTGCCTGATGCAGCACTATGGACTGCAGCTGTTTACCGTCATGGGATGTATGGAAAATATCAAGATCACCACGCCGATGGATTTTTATATTTTCCGGGCGCTTGTGGATGCCCGAGAAAACAGCCAGATTTTTGGCTGAAAGATGGAAAGGACAGAAAATGACAGAAAAAGAACAGCGATTTCAGAGGGATATGGACAGGGTCGCAGAAGATCCATCCATAGACTGGGAAAAATTGAGGGGAAAAACGGTGCTGATCACAGGAGCTACCGGGCTGATCGGAAAGTTTCTGGTCCGGGCGCTTGTGTATAAAAGCAGAAAAGATTCGCTGGGGATCAAAATTCTGGCACTGACAAGAAGCCGGGAAAAAGCGGAAAAGATGTTTGCCGGGGAAAGAAAGGTCTGCGCGGATTTGAAATTCCTGGTCGGGAATGTGGAAGACCTTCCGGCGGTGGAAGGCGATGTGGATTTTGTGATCCACGGGGCGAGCCAGACATCCAGCCGGGCATTTGTAAACGAACCGGTGGAGACCATACGGACGGCAGTCTGCGGAACCGCCAATGTGCTGCAGCTGGCGGCGGAAAAGAAGGTTTCGGGATTTGTATACCTGTCCAGCATGGAAGTATACGGGGCGCCTCAGACGGATGAAAAGATTACGGAAGACCGGGGAACGGATCTGGACACCATGGCAGTGAGAAGTTCTTATCCGGAAAGCAAAAGAATGTGCGAGTGTCTGTGCAGTTCCTACTGTGAAGAGTACGGGGTTCCCGCAAAGATCCTGCGCCTGACCCAGACGTTCGGATCGGGCGTTTCGTATGAGGATACAAGGGTGTTTGCGGAGTTTGCCAGATGTGCGCTGGAGCAGAGGGATATTGTGCTCCATACCAGAGGAGGGACAAAAAGAAGTTATCTGGATGTGACAGACGCGGTCCGGGCAATCCTGATCGTTCTTCTCCGGGGAAAAGAAAAAGAAGCGTACAATGCCGCAAATGAAGAGAGTTACTGCTCCATCTATGAAATGGCAGTGATGGTCGCGGAGAACTTTGGAAAGCAGAAAATCCGTGTACGCTGTGAGGTGACGGAAAATATACAGGGATTTGGCTACGCTCCCGAACTGCATATGAATCTGGATACGAAGAAACTGCAGGAGCTGGGATGGAGACCGGGGGTTTCCCTGAAAGACACCTTCGAGAGAATGATATGGGAAATGGAACAGAAAGAATGACCGTAAAAAGAAAAACGAAAAAGAATTACCTTATGATCTATACGCTGTGTTTTCTGGTCACGGCTGTCCTTGTTTTTTCCGCCTTTTATCTGAACGGAAAGACATTCGTGTGGGACAGTGACGGTGTGACGCAGCATTTTAATGCGCTTATCTATTACAGATCCTGGCTGAGGGAAATCCTGAGAAACCTTTTCGTGGAACACAGACTGGAGATTCCGCTGTGGGATCTCCAGATCGGCTACGGGTCGGATATCCTGACGACACTGCACTACTATGCTTACGGCGACCCGCTGAATCTGCTGTCGGTCTTTGTGCCGAAGGTGGAGTGGATGGATGAATTTTATACGCTGCTGATACTGCTGAGGATCTACCTTGCAGGACTGACGTTTTCCTTTTTCTGCTTTCAGAGAAAAGAGCATTCATCGGCGATCCTGATGGGCGCTCTGCTGTATGCGTTTTCCTTCTGGACAATCTATGCGGCGGTACGGCACCCGTATTTTATGAACCCGATGATTTATTTTCCGCTGGTACTGGCTGGGGTTGACAGGATTTTTGAGAAAAGACGTCCGTTTCTTTACATTTTTTCTCTTGCGGCGGCGGTGCTGAGCAATTTTTATTTCGGTTATATGATCTGCCTTCTGGTGATCCTTTACTGTATTTTCCGGTACAAAGCTGTTTTTGGAACCTTTGAACTGAAAACGACGGCAGGCTGGGTCGGAAGATTTCTCGGATATTCGGTCATCGCGCTGATGCTTTCGGCGGTGATCCTGCTGCCGGTGGCTGTCTGTGCGCTTTCGGCAGGCAGAATGTCCGCGGACCGATGGATCCCTCTCTTGTATCCAAAGTCCTATTATAAAAATTTTGTTTCGGCGTTCCTGTATGGGGAAGCGGGAAACTGGAGTGAAATGGGATATACGGCTTACGGGCTTCTGGGAATCTTTCTCCTGTTTCTGCAGAAGAAAAAAAACACGCTGCTGAAAGCAGGATTTGTTGTGATGACCCTGTTTATGCTGCTGCCGTTTGCCGGTTATGTGATGAATGGAGGTTCCTATGCGGCAAATCGGTATGCGTGGGCTTATGGGATGCTTGTCGCCTATATTTTTGTACATACCTGGCCGGAACTCAGAACACTCACAGAGCGGCAGAAACGGATTCTCATCCTGTCGTGCATCGGCTATGGAGCCTTGTGTCTTGTCATGGATGAGGGAAGGACGAAGGGGGTGCTTTCCGCGCTGATTCTTCTGACCGCGCTGATCCTGTGGCTGCTGACCGTCGGGATTTCCTGGATGCAGCAGAAAAAACTGCGGCTGTTTCGAAGCTGCGCCCTGTTCGGGCTGATTTTGAGCCTTGTGTTCCAGGGATTTTTCAAATACGCTCCTTCCGAAGGAAATTATGTGGGAGAGTTTACGGAAAACAACGGTGCGCTGCTGAATCTTACGGCTTATTCGCCGAGTACTGCGGCGGCGGAAACGGGAGATGATTCTTTCTGGCGCTATGACCAGTACGGAACAGAGGCGTGGCAGTATCACAACGCCAATCTTGCCCTGGGGCTGAACAGCGTCACCTATTACTGGAGCCTTGCGGATTCTTCCATTTTCCAGTTCCAGAAGGAGATGTATCTGAATCTGCAGAGGAATTTCCTGTATCAGAACCTGGACAGCCGGAGTTTTCTTGACGCGCTGACCGGGGTGAAGTACTTTGTCGTGGCAGCAGGAGGAGAAGGTTATGTGCCTTACGGTTTTTCTCAGAACACGGTGACCCGATGGGTAGGCCGGGATGCGGAGACTGCTCAGGAATACGAAGCGGAAGGTAAGGATACTTCCGGATTGAAGGCGGTGAAGACGGCAGTTTATGGATCGCAGAATAATCTGCCGCTTGGATACACCTATGACTCATGGATCTCCAGAGAAGAGTATGAAGCTCTTTCAGTGACGGAGAAACAGCAGGCGCTGCTTCAGGGAATTGTCCTGGAAGAAAGCAGTCTTTCCAGGGCAACTCCAGTGTTTGAAGATCAGACACAGGAATATACGGTACAGTATTCGGATGGAATCGAACAGGAGGAGGGCGGCCTTCTGGTGAGAAAAGCGGGAGCTTCCATGACCCTGACTTTTGGAGGCGTACCGGACAGCGAAACTTATCTGATCCTTGAAGGACTGGACTATGAGGGAATACGTCCTTCCGATGGTTATACGGAAGAGGAGTGGGCTAATCTGACGGTCTATGAAAGAAATCAGATCAGGCAGCAGGATGCGGACTGGACACAACCGGACGCCGCCACTCTGAGCATCCATGGAAACGGCGTTAAGAATATCAGCTACCTGAACCACAGGCATAATTTTTATGCGGGAATCCATGATTATCTCGTCAACGCCGGTTACAGTTCCGAAGGCATGCAGACCATCACCGTTGTCTTCCAGCAGGCGGGTCACTATTCTTTTGATAACTGTTCGGTGGTGTGCCAGCCGGTGGAAAATCTCACCAGTTATGTGGAAGAGAGGGAACAGGACAGCCTGGAACATGTGGAAATCGGAACGAACAGGATTTCCGGGGAAATTGCACTGGATCAGGCGAAGGCGCTCTGTCTCACCATCCCATACAGCGAAGGCTGGACTGCCACCGTTGACGGAGTGGAAACAGAGCTGAAAAGAGCGAATACCATGTTCATGGCGCTGGAGCTGGAAGCGGGAAATCATGAGATTGTACTGACCTACCGGACGCCTGGCCTGACTGCCGGATGGATACTGACGTTGGGCGGAGGAACCGTCTGCGTGATTCTGTGGCAGCTGGATCGGATCCGGCAAAGGAGGAACCGAAGAATAAGGAGAAGAAGATGAGAGTGAAAAAGAAGAAAGTGGAAACAAGGAAACAGCGGGGATGGAATTATGTTCTCGGCTATTCCGGATGTTTTTTGATCATCAGTCTTTGTGTCTTTTCTTTTTTCTATCTCAATGGAAAGACGTTCATATGGGCTTATGATGGGATTCCGCAGCATTTCAATGCCCTCCTTTACTACCGGGAGTGGCTGAGGGAGATTTTCTCCACGCTTCTGACGGAACACAGGCTGGAGATCCCTATGTGGAGTATGGATATCGGATATGGCGCGGATATTATCACAACACTGAATTATTACGTGTTGGGAGATCCGCTGACACTGTTGGCGGCGTTTGTGCCGAAAGAGGCATGGATGGATGAATTCTATTCCCTGCTGATCCTTCTGCGGATTTATCTGTCTGGCCTGAGCTTTTCCGCTTACTGCCTGTACCGGAAAAATGAAAAATTCCCTACGCTGATGGGAGCGTTGCTCTATGCATTTTGTTTCTGGACAATCCTTGGAGCGGTGCGCCATCCGTATTTTATGAATCCGATAATCTATTTTCCTCTGATTCTGATGGGGATTGAGAAGATTTTTGAGAAAAAAAGCTCGAGATTGTATATCGGAATGCTGGCAGTTTCCGTCATCAGCAATTTCTATTTTGGATATATGATCTGCTTTATGATTCTGGGATACTGCGCGGCGCGGTATGTGAGGATATTTGGGAAGATCCGGATTCGTGAAATGGCGCCATGGGTTGGAAAATTTCTGGGATTTTCTCTGATTTCCATACTTTTGGCGGCGGTGACACTGATCCCTGTGGCAATTTGCCTGTTTTCTGCAGGAAGATTTCAAAGCGAAAGGGCGATTCCACTACTCTATCCGTCCTCTTACTATAGCTGGCTGATCCCTGCAGTTTTAACCGGAGGCGCCGGATACTGGAATAACATGGGATATACGGCGTTCGGCGTTGTGGCAATCTTCCTTCTGTTTCTGCAGCGGAAAAAGCGGACGGTGTATAAGGTGAGCCTGCTTTTGATGTTTGGATGCATGCTGCTGCCTTATGCAGGCCATGTGCTGAACGGTTTTTCCTACGAGACCAACCGTTTTTCCTGGGCGGCAGCGATGATCGTCGCCTATCTGTTTGTGAAAATCTGGCCGGATCTTTCCTGTCTGACAGAGAAGCAGAAGAAAGGACTGGCGGCGGCGACGATCCTTTATGCGGGAATCTGTCTTGTCAATGAAAAGTGCCGGATGGAAATGGCGCTGGCGGCGCTGGTCACGCTGGGAATCCTTGTCTGTGTGCTGAACTGCCGGGAATGGCTGGTAAAATCAGAGAAAGTTTTCCGCGGTGTGATGCTTTCCGGACTGATTCTGTGTCTGATCCTTCAGGGAGCATACCAGTATTCGCCGCAGGAAGAAAATTATCTGGCGGATTTTACAGAGAACAATGAGGCATTGCTTGCGCTGACAGACAATTCTGCGACGGCTGTTGCGGCAGAACTTGCGGATGGATCTGTGTGGAGATATGATCAGTATGGAACTACCAGATGGTACAATGAAGCTCTGCAGCTGGGAGTACACGGAGTTGCTTCCTACTGGAGTCTGTCGGAAAATTCCTACGGGGAGTTTCAAAGGGAACTGTATCTGAACCAGGATCTGGATTACCGCTATACAGGCCTTGACGGAAGAAGCTTTCTGGATGCTCTCGCGTCGGTCCGGTATTTTGGCGTCCATTCCGGCGCGGAAGGGTATCTGCCCTATGGGTACAGCCGCAATGCAGCGACCCGTTGGATCGGGGAGGATGCACAGCAGGCGGCTCAGGCAGAAGCCCAGGGTCAGACGGTTCAGGGGCTGGATGCTTCAAAGATTTCTGTTTATGAAAATGACAACTGGTTTCCTCTGGGCTATACCTATGACCGGTGGATTTCAAGAGAAGAATATGAGACACTGAGCGTCACGGAAAAACAGCAGGCGCTGCTGCAGGGAATTGTTCTCGAGGACAGCAGCCTGGAACGGGCGGAGCCGGAGTATGAGGATGTGACGGTGGAATACACGGAGACGATCGGAGACGGGATCGAGCGAGCAGAGAATGGTATTTTTGTCAGAAAGCCCGGGGCATCCATGACTCTGACTTTTACAGGAATTCCACAGAGTGAGACGTATCTCATTATTGAAGGACTGGATTTTGAAGGAGTCCGGCCTTCGGAACAGTATACAGAAGAAGAGTGGGAAAGGCTTACTGTCTACGAACAGAATCAGGTGAAGCAGGAAGACCGGAACTGGACAAAGGCGGAAGGCGCAGCGATTCAGGTGGTCTGCGGAACTGTCTCGAAAAATCTGAACTATCTGAATGAAGCCGGCGGATTTAATACCGGAAAAGTTGATTTTCTGGTGAACACAGGATATCGCGAGGAGACCGCTGATTCCATCACGCTTAATTTTATGAATGCGGGATACTATACCTTTGAAGAGATTTCCGTTGTCTGTCAGCCGACGGCAAAACTGGCGGAATACACCGCGGCAAGAAAAGAAAATGTGCTGGAAAATATTGTGTTGGACGCCAATGAGATCTCAGGAACCATTCATGCGGACCGCGCGGAAGCGCTGCTTATCGCGATTCCCTACAGTCAGGGATGGACCGCGTGGGTGGATGGAGCAGAGACCGAACTGAAAAAAGCAAATACCATGTATGTGGCTTTGGAGCTGGAAGAAGGGGATCATGAGATTGTTCTGAGATACCGGACACCGGGGATTACCGCAGGGGTAACGCTGTCTTTGGGAACGGCAGCAGGCAGTGTGATCTGGTGGGGAATTTCCAGAACTTTGAGACAAAGACGGCTGGCAAAAAGAAAAAGGAACTCTTTTCTTTTTTTTGTAAATATGATATCATAACTCTGTTACAGAAAAGAAAAGCCCGAGAGAGGAATTTGTAAAATGAAGACTAAAAATCGGGATCAGTACAAAAGATTTCTCAGAATTCTTGCTGTTCTTGTGATCCTTTTGCTGGAGATGATGGTGTTTGCATGGGTCTGGCAGCGGTATTACGCGGAGAAATTGTGGCTGGAACCATTCTATTTCTGGGGGGATGTGTTCATTGTCGTTGTCTATGCGGCATATGAACTGCTTTTTATGTATATTTACGGTGCGCTGAAGATCGGATATCTGAAAGGCTCCAATGTGATTTATTCCCAGGTGCTTTCCGGATTGTGCGCAAATGTTGTGATGTATGTTCAAATCCTGCTGCTGTGGCGGCATCTGCCGGATCCGAGACCGCTGTTGGTGATGACAGGAGTCGACATTCTGATCGCGGCAATCTGTTCCTTTTTGTTTGACCGTCTGTTTGCACGGCTTTTTCCACCGAAACAGCTTCTGATGATTTATGACGAATATCCGGTGGAGAATCTCTGCAGGAAGATGGACAGCCGCAGGGATAAATATCGAATTGCAAAAAAGATTTCTGTGGCGGAAGGTGAAGAAGCGGTGGAAAAAGCCATAGAAGCTTTCGGTCAGGAGGGAGTCGTGCTGGGAGATCTTCATTCGGAAACGCGGAATCGTCTTCTGAAATATTGTTATGCCCGGTCGATCCGTGTGTATCTGACGCCGAAGGTATCCGATATTATCCTGAAGAGTTCAGAGACGCTTGATCTGTTCGATACGCCTTTGTTTCTGGCGAGGAATTATGGGCTGACCATTGAGCAGCGTCTGATGAAGAGGGTGCTGGATCTGGTGATCGCTGTAATCCTTCTGGTGATCGCATCTCCGTTTATGTTGATCACAGCTGCTGCGATCCATCTGTATGACAGAGGACCGGTGTTTTTCAAACAGAAACGCCTGACCAAGGATGGAAAAGAATTTTATGTTTATAAGTTCCGCAGTATGATCGTGGATGCGGAAAAAGACGGAGTGGCGCGTCTGGCTTCTGCAAATGACAGCAGGATTACCCCTGTGGGAAAAGTGATCCGCGCAACCCGCATCGATGAACTGCCGCAGCTGCTGAATATCCTGAAAGGGGATATGAGTGTTGTGGGACCGAGACCGGAGCGTCCGGAGATTGCCAGGGAATATGAGCGGGAAATTCCCGAATTCGCTTACCGGCTGAAAGTAAAAGCCGGTCTGACTGGTTATGCCCAGATTTACGGCAAATATAACACGACCGCTTATGATAAACTGAAACTGGATCTGATGTACATAGAAGGATACTCCATACTGACAGATCTGAAGCTGATCGTGGCTACGTTCAAGATCCTGTTTATGAAAGAAAGTACGGAAGGCTTGGAAGAGGGAGAGACGATCAGCCGCACCGAGAAAGCAAAAACCATGGAGCAGAAAAATGAATGAAATTAAAATCTCAGTGATCATGCCTGTTTACCGGGTGGAAAACTATGTGGGACGGGCAATCGAGAGTATGCAGAAGCAGACCTTTCAGGAGTTTGAGTTTCTGATTGTAGACGACGGAAGTCCGGACAGAAGCGGTGAGATCTGTGATGCTTATGCCAGAGAGGACGAGCGTATCCGTGTGTTCCACCGGGAAAATCAGGGGGCGCCGGCGGCGCGGAATGCCGCAATGGAGATGGCAAGGGGAAAGTATCTGTATTTTCTGGATTCCGACGACTGGGCGGAGCCGCAGATGCTGGAGGAGATGTACGAACTGGCGGAAAAACACCAGGCGGAACTGGTGGTGGCTGGTTTTTATATTGATACTTATTATGGAGAGAACGAATACCGGACGGATTATTTTGTGCCGGAGGATGCTGTCTATGGGACGAAAGAGGAGTTTCGCAGAAATACCTACCGCCTGTTTGACAAAAATATGCTGTATACACCCTGGAATAAACTGTATCTGAGGGAGTATATCGAAAAACATCAGCTTCGTTTTCCAAAAACAATGTGGGATGATTTCCCGTTTAACCTGTCAGTGATCGACCAGGTGGAACGGGTGGCGGTGACTTCCCGTCAGTATTATCATTTTATCCGTGCGCGGGCAGAGTCGGAGACGGCTGCTTACCGTGCGGAAATGTATGAGAAAAGAGAAGAGGAGCATGGATGGCTTCTGGATCTGTACCGGCGGTGGAATGTCAAGACGCCGGAGACGGCAGAGTTTATCGCCCGACGGTATATTGAGCGCTTTATCGGCTGTGTGGAGAATCTGACGAACCCCAGCTGCCGGATGAGTTATAAGGAAAAGCGCAGGGAAGTAAAGAAGATGCTGGCAAACAAGCGGGTGGCAAAGAGCCTGCAGCTTGCCAGACCACGTTCTTCCTATATGAAGGTCATGTTGATTCCTGTGAGAATGAAGAATGTGACCTTGCTCCTGTTGGAGGCATCGGTGATCACATTCGTAAAGACAAAGAATACAAGGCTTTTTGCCAGGCTGAAGGCAGGGAGGTAAGAGATTTTGTTTTTGTTCAAAGGATTGATGATTCTGCTGTGGCTGTTTATTCTCCCATTTCTGGCTGGCGGAGTTTTTTCAGCGGGTGGTACGGAAAATATCTTTTTTCGCAAAACGTTTTTGAGCGGGTATCTCCTGCTTTTTGCATTATTTGAATTGCTTACGGTTCCGATGACGTATCTTCATCTGCCGTTTCATGTTCTTGTATGGATCTTTGCGGCAGTCAGCATACTTTTGGCGGGAATCGGACTGATCCGGCAGAGAACGGAAATCTGGAACTGTCTGATAAAACTTCCGTCCTCCATTCGGCCGGACTGGACGATGCTGATTGCCTTTGCGGTGATTTTGGTGCAGACAGCCGTCACTGTATTGTGCTGGCATTCGGATGCGGATGATTCTTTTTATATCGGAACGGCAACGACCACGGTGGCAACCGACCGCATCTTTGAAGTTGATGCTTATACGGGAGAACTGTATGAAAGTTTTCCCTCCAGATATGTGCTTTCGCCGTTCCCGATCTGGGTGGCTTTTATCAGCCGGGTGATTCAGATGCATCCGGCGACAACGGCGCACACGGTTCTTCCGCTGGCGCTGATTTCATTGGCATATGTGGTTTACAGCCTGATCGGAGAGATGCTCTTTCCGAAAGATAAGAAGAAACAGGGTGTGTTTCTTCTTGCGATGGGAGTCATCATGATGAGCTCCTGGTATTCCGTTTATACACCGGGGACATTTCTGTTGGTGCGGATCTGGCAGGGAAAGGCGGTGCTTGCGTCGACGATCCTTCCGGCGGTTTTCTACCTGTGCAGCAGGCTGCTGGTTCTGAAGAACAGTCAAAAGGACTGGGTGGTTCTGGTTTGCGCAATGACCGCAGGATTTATGGTTTCCACTATGGGAATTATGCTGCCTGTACTGTGCGTGGCTGTCGTTGGTTTCCTGTTCGGACTGCTAAAGAAAAACTGGGGCGGTCTGATCCGCAGCATTCTTGCATGTGTGCCGAATCTGATTTTTGCGGTTCTGTATCTGGTTATCAGATAAATTACGATGCAGGAAGGGACATGTTGCCAGTGAAGGAGGAAAGAAAGCTTGAGAGAAGCATTGGATATGGCGGTACAGTGGTTTCAGTCCTATGCAGGCACTGGATTTTACCATGTACTGTATCTGATTTGTCTGATCTGGATTCTCCGGGATCCAAGAATTGACAAAAAGTGGAAATACCTGTTTACAGGATATACGATCCTGTTTTTGATTCTGTATTATTTTCCGGTTACTGCAAAGATCATTGCTTCACTGATCGGGGAAGATGTATACTGGAGAATGTTCTGGATTCTTCCGGTTCCGGTTTTTGCAGCGTTTATCAGTGCGTGGTTTGTTGATGGAGAAAAGCTCAGAGGCTGGAAACGTGTACTCAGTGTAGCGGCTGTGGTGATCGTGCTGGTGGTATCCGGAAGAAATCTGTATACGAACGGCGGTTTTGTAAGGGCAGAAAATTCCCAGAAGCTCATGGAAGAGACGATCATGATCTGTGAGATGCTGGAGGCAGACCGGCAGGAGGGAGAGATCATCCGCGTGTCTGTTCCCGATGAGATTCTGTGTGAACTCCGTCAGTATGATACCGATATCTATCTTCCCTATGGAAGATGGGCAAATGAATATCCGGAAAAACAGGAGTTGAGGGATGCAATGCATGCACAGCCGGTTCAGCCGACGGAACTGGCGGCGGCGTTAAGGAAGTTTGAGTGCAATTATCTGGTGTATCCGGCTGTGGGCGGCATGATTGAGGCGATGGCGGAGGAAGACTTCGAACTTTTGGGAGCAGTGGGAAATTATCAGGTCTATAAGGATGTGAGATGATGGAGAATCAGGTTTCAATGGAAAAAAGGAAAAAAACGAGGAACTACATTCAGCTGCATCTGAATATCCTGCTGTTTTCTCTGACCAGCGTGTTTTCCAAATGCGCGTCGGTACAGTTCAACCATGGAGGACTGAAAAATCCGCTGTTGTATCTGTTCCTGTTTTTGATGGCAGCCAACTGCGGGGTCTACGCGATTGCCTGGCAGAAGGTGATCAAAAAATTTTCTTTGTCTACGGCCTATGCCAACCGGAGCGTTTACCTGATCTGGTCTCAGGTGTGGGCGGTGGTGATCTTTCAGGAAAGCCTGAGTGTGAAAAATATCATCGGCCTTCTTGTGGTGCTGATGGGAGTGATGGTGGTGCAAAGGTATGAATAAATATATGCTGCTGATGCTGGTGTGTACCGCGTTTTCTGCGGTCTCCCAGATCCTTTTGAAACAAAGCGCCAATCAGGAACACGAAAGTATCCTGAAAGAATATCTGAATTGGCGGGTGATCACTGCATATCTGATTTTCGGAGCTGTACTGCTGGTCAATACCTACGCATATACGCAGGTGGAACTGAAGTATGGACCGGTGCTTGATACGTTTACTTATGTGTTTGTGCTGATCTTGTCCTGGCTGGTGCTGAAGGAGAAGATCACGAGGGGGAAACTGATAGGGAATCTGTTAATTGTGGCAGGCGTGCTGATCTATACGATGCCATAAAAATAAAAAAACAAGGGTGTGTCAAAATGAAAAAAAGAAACGAAAATGAAAACCATGGGAAGCGAAGAAAGATATTGATCCGGGTCTGCACCGTTATCGTGATCGCTATGGCTACCATTGCCGTACTCCTTTCACGTTCCTGTCAGTGGATGCTGAAAACATGGACCGGCCTTACCATGGAAGAATTGGTGTACCATCTGAACACGAGTCTTGAAGGTACAAATATGGACATGATCTGGGATTTTGTCCAATACTGTGTTGCGATCACAGGAATTGTCTGCCTCCTGTTGATCTGTGCCTGCGCGTTCCTCAGAAAAAAACGGAAGATCTACAATTCATTTTTGTCCGTGATCATGGTACTTTCCCTTATCATGACTGGAGTAAGCGTTTCCAATGTGTGGACGACACTGGATGTATCCGCTTATGCGAACAATCAGTCGGAGTATTCTACGTTTATTGATGACAATTACGTGGATCCGCGAGATGTGGCACTGACGTTTCCGGAGCGGAAAAGAAATCTGATTTACATTTATCTGGAATCCATGGAGAATACTTACAGCAGTACGGAAAACGGAGGGGCGTTTGAGCAGAATGTGATCCCTGAACTGACGGAGCTTTCGCTGCAGAATGAAAATTTCTCTGGTGATGATCAGACGTTGAATGGCGGATATGCGATGCCGGGCGCGACATGGACAATCGGTGCAATGTTTGCGCAGAGCACCGGTCTTCCCATGAATATTCCCATTGAGAAAAATTCCATGAATACGCAGGAGTCCTTCTTCCCTGGAATTGTTTCCATCGGGGATATCCTGGAGGATGCCGGATACAGTCAGACACTGATGATCGGTTCTGACGCTGAGTTCGGCGGAAGAAAATTATTTTATGAGAAACACGGGGATTATAACATTATCGATTACAAGTATGCGCTGGAAAATAATATGATCCCATATGGATATAATGTTTGGTGGGGATATGAGGATAAGCGTCTTTTCGATTTTGCAAAAGAAGAACTGACAGACCTTGCGGCACAGGACGAGCCGTTCAACCTGACGCTGCTGACGGCGGATACTCATTTTGAGGATGGTTATAAGTGTGAGGATTGTCCGGATCTGTTTGGGGACAATGTTTATGCGAATGTCATGGCATGTTCAAGCCGGCAGGTGTCTGAATTTGTTCAGTGGGTTCAGGAACAGCCGTTCTATGAAAATACGACTATTGTGATTTCCGGTGATCATCTGACTATGGACAGTGATTTTTGTGAAGATGTGCCTGAAGATTACACGAGAAAGGTATATACTACATATATTAACGCTGCGGCAGAGAGTCAGTGGGAGGAATACCGCACCTATACAACCTTTGATAATTTTCCGACGACGCTGGCGAGTCTTGGAGTGGGAATAGAAGGAGAGCGGCTTGGACTTGGGACCAATCTGTTTTCCGGAAAGTCGACACTGTCCGAGGTATATGGCTATGAGAGAGAAAGCCAGGAAATTTCCAAACGATCTGAGCTGATCGATGAGCTTACTTCCGACATTGGGCTGGAACAGGAAGAACAGACGGAGCAGGGGACAACGGAGGAAGCCGGAACTGCTGCAGAAGAGCCTCTGATAACCGCTGATATCACCGTAGGTGCCTATAATACGGAGACGAATACATTCAGCGTTAATGTTTCAAACATCCAGTCCAGTATTGAGACCCGATCCATTCTCTGTGCAGTGTGGCCGGATGGGGATCAGTCTGTGATCAAATGGTATGAAATGACCCCTTCCGAAGACGGAAGCTATCAGTATGAAGTTGCGGCAAGTGACTTTGAATATCGAAGAGGTAAATATATAATTCATGTTTATGCGATGGATGCAGAAGAAAATCCGTATCTGATTGGCTACAGCTATCAGATGGTCTGATCATTATAGAGTACTGAGAGGGGAAAAAGAATGGAAAAAGAAGAAACAGGTATGATAAAAGGGTTTGCGAAATTCTGCAGCGAAAGACGTAATCTTGTGATTTTTTCACTTGTTGTAACCGCGCTTGTCTATGGATGCAGAATTTTCAGTCAGTCGGTTACGCTGGATACAGACTATATGATCAACATGCCAGGGTATATGTATAACTGGCTGGACATTGGCCGATATGGTCTGATTGTTACTGAAAAAATTTTTGGTGTGCGCTGGTATAATCCTTATGTGAATTCAGCCTTTGCATATGTGACGATCAATCTATTTCTGCTTGTGTTTTGCTATGTGTTTGAATTTATCAGTGAGAAGAAAAACAGTAATAATTATTATGTATTCTGTGCAGTTGTAATCACACATCCGGTTTGGATGAACCAGTGGATTTTTAAGCTTCAGAATTTTCAGGTTGCATTTTCTATTTTGCTGGTTGCTGTTGCACTCGGATTGATTTTTCGCTGGATTGAGGGCGGAAGTGTATTGCGCATGCTTCTCGCAGTAATGTTCATGATCTGGAGCTTCGGAAGCTATCAGATGAATGTGATTTTATATATTACAGTAGGAGCCGCAGCGTTGTTTTTGTACAGGGAAAAGGATTTTAAACGCCTGTTTTTTGTGTGCTTGAAGGTTGTTATTCCTTTTGTATGTGCGTTTGTTCTCAATCAGATTGTGGTCAAACTATTCTTTTCCTCAAATACGTATCTTACGGATCAGATCATGTGGGGAAAGGCGCCTATTAGTGACTGCGTGAACAATATCATAACACATTTTAAACAGATTTTTGGAATAGACCAGCTGCTTTTCTTTGACTATACTTACAGCATTCTGTGTCTGATTCTGATTGCAGTGGTTTTGATGAATTGGAAAAAGGCGATTCATACATGTGTCTGGAAATGGCTGGCAGTATTCTTTGTCATGTTCTCTCCGTTTATGATGACGATTGCCACAGCGGCAATTCCAGTGTACAGAAGCCAGTATTCTCTGCCGTTTTGCTGCGGCTGTGTTCTGATGTACCTGACATCACGTAATGTGCGGATGGGCATTTTTGAAAAGCTGCCTCAGGTGAAAACGGGAATTCGTATCGCCCTGACAGTTTTTGCTGTTTGGGTAGCTATGAATCAGACAAACACGACGCTGAGACTGTGGTATACAGATGATGTGAGGTATGAACAGGACGTTGCTACATACAATGAGATTATGGGAAGGATCCATGAGCTTGGTTATTCTCTGAATGATTACCACGTTGCGGTAATAGGAAGAAAAGCGGCTACGCTGAACAAATCCTGCTATCCTACGATTGATGTCATTGGCTGGTCGTATTTTGATATGTTTGTGGATACGGAACCGCAATATTTTTATTCAACCGGAAAATTCAGAGATTTTGCGGGGACGCGGGGAGTGGAACTGCAGATTGCTTCTGTAGAGGAGATCCAGGTGGCAAAGGCACATGCGGCGTCGATGCCAAGCTGGCCGGCGGAAGGTTCGATTGATGTAGTCGACAATCTTCTTGTGATAAAATTATCAGATGTTTAGAACATTGCTTTTTGATGTCTATGATGCTATAATAGACCAGAAAATAACCGAAAATGGTAAAATGGAGGAATGAAAATGCGTACGTACCTTGTGACAGGAGGAGCAGGATTTATCGGTTCCAATTATATTCATTATATGTTCAAAAAATACGGTGATGAAATTCAGATTATCAATGTGGACAAACTGACTTATGCAGGAAACCTCGAGAATCTGAAGGATATTGAAGACAGACCAAATTATACGTTTGTGAAAGCGGATATCTGCGACAGCGAGGCAATCAACGCCTTATTTGAGAAATATGACATCCAGAGGGTGGTTCATTTTGCGGCGGAAAGCCATGTTGACCGTAGCATTAAGAATCCCGAAGTGTTCGTAAAGACAAACGTGCTTGGAACACTGGTTATGCTGAATGCGGCAAAAGCGGCTTGGGAACTGGAGGATGGTACTTTCAAGCCAGACCATAAATTCCTGCACGTATCGACCGATGAGGTATATGGTTCTCTGGAAGAGGACGGCGGATATTTTTATGAGACAACTCCTTACGATCCTCACAGTCCATATTCTGCGAGCAAAGCGTCTTCAGATATGCTTGTAAAAGCATATATGGACACATACAAATTCCCGGCGAACATCACCAATTGCAGCAACAATTACGGCCCTTATCAGTTCCCTGAGAAACTGATTCCGCTGATCATCAACAATGCGCTTCACGGAAAGAAGCTGCCGGTTTACGGCGACGGAAAGAATGTCCGTGACTGGCTGTACGTGGAGGATCATTGTAAAGGAATTGATATGGTTCAGGAAAATGGCCGTCTGTTTGAAACATACAACATCGGCGGACATAATGAAAAACAGAATATTCAGATTATCCACATTATTCTGGATACGCTTCAGGAAATGCTTTCGGACGATGATCCGAGAAAGGCTCTTGTCAGCAAAGATCTGATTACTTATGTGGAAGACCGTAAAGGTCATGACCGCAGGTATGCGATTGCGCCTGACAAGATTAAAGCAGAAGTCGGCTGGTATCCGGAGACCTGTTTTGAAGAGGGAATTCGCAAAACGATTGCATGGTTTTTCGAACATGAAGAGTGGATGAATAATGTGACAAGCGGAGACTATCAGAAATATTACACGGAAATGTATAAAGACAAATAAAAATGAGTGGGGCAAAATTGCAGTGGCTTGATGTACACTGCATTTTTGCGTAAAATACAGATAATTGAAAATATACAGAAAAGAGGTAATTGCTGTGGGAAAAATAACAGTGGAAACATGTGAAATTGAAGGTTTGAAGGTTATCACACCGACAGTGTTCGGCGATGAGCGTGGATATTTTATGGAAACTTATAATTACAATGATTATAAAGAAGCAGGAATTGATATGGAATTTGTCCAAGACAATCAGTCTGCGTCCAGAAAGGGCGTACTGCGCGGCCTTCATTTTCAGATTAATTATCCACAGGATAAACTGGTAAGAGTTGTCAGCGGAGAAGTGTTCGATGTTGCTGTGGATCTTCGTCCAGGTTCCAAAACATATGGAAAGTGGTATGGTGTCCTTCTTTCTGCGGAAAATAAGAAGCAGTTTTTTATTCCGAAAAACTTTGCACATGGGTTTATCGTACTTTCTGACTATGCAGAGTTTGCATATAAATGTACAGATTTTTATCATCCGAATGACGAAGGCGGCTTATTCTGGGCAGATCCTAAGATTGGCGTGGAATGGCCGATGCCGGATGGAATGACCCGTGAGGATCTGATTATTTCTGAAAAAGATCAGAAGTGGGGAGGTATACAGGAGTATACAGAAAACCGGGAGTTATAATATGTCAAACAAGAAGAAATTTTTTGTACTTGTGCTGGCGGCGGTTGTAGTAGCGCTGAATATCTATATTTTCAGTTATCGAACGCCGGCTTCTGGGGTATTCGGCTTTTTTGTGGAAATGAAAGCTGATCATGAAGATGTGATACAACTTTATTATGGTGAAAACACTGCATTCCAGGAAGCGAACAGTGAGAAAATCGCCTATACAGAAGTGGGAGAATACCAGGAATTGGAATTCCACATTACCTCATGGGCGGCGATGGTTCGTTTGGATCTTGGGACAGACCCGGGAGAATATGAGATACGAAAGATGTATCTGCAGTATGGGGATACGGTTGTTGAGCTTTCGCCTGAAACTTTTTCGGATTCACTGGCGCAGCAGCAGATTGCGTCTGTTCGGTCAGAAGACGGTCAGACTGTGATAGAAACATCGGGAACAGATCCATTTCTGGCGGTTATGGTAGATTCTTCCGCACTGTCAGAGCCATTGGAGCGAGAGGCAGCGCAGAGCCAGATGATGAGAAATATCGCGGTTCTGGCAGTTCTGGATCTTGGAATACTTGTGCTGTTTCTGCTGCGGAAAAAGCTCATGGTTCTGCCTATGGAACTTCTGCAGAACAGGAGACTGATCCTTAAGCTTTCAGTGAACGATTTCAAAACCAAATATGCCGGTTCCTATTTGGGAATTGTCTGGGCGTTTATTCAGCCGATTGTTACGATTTTGGTCTACTGGTTTGTATTCTCTGTCGGACTGCGGTCGGGAAATGTGGATAATTACCCTTTTGTTCTCTATCTGACAACAGGTATCATCCCATGGTTCTTTTTCCAGGATGCGTTGAATGGCGGTACAAATGCACTTCTGGAGTATAATTACCTGGTAAAAAAAGTTGTGTTCAAAATTAGTATACTGCCGATTGTAAAGATTATTTCTGCAGGTTTTGTACATGTGTTTTTTGTTGCCTTTGCGCTGGTTTTGTGCAGCGGATACGGGTATTTCCCAACTCCGTATGTCCTGCAGTTGATTTATTATGCATTCTGTGGATTCTGCTTCGTACTGGCGCTTGTCTATGCCACAAGTGCGATTGTTGTTTTCTTCCGCGATCTGACGCAGATTATTAACATTTTGCTTCAGGTAGGTGTTTGGCTTACACCGATTATGTGGGATATTAATTCAGTGATGGCGGATCATCCGCTTGTGATAAAGCTGTTTAAGCTGAATCCCATGTATTATATTGTCACTGGGTACAGAGATTCTATGCTGGGACATGTCAGCGTGATGGCTCATGTGAGCTGGGGGCTTTACTTCTGGGTTGTAACAGCGGTACTTTTTGGGATCGGAGCGTTTATTTTCAAACGTTTGAAACCACATTTTGCCGATGTGCTATGACAGTTCGGTCAGCCGGTCAGTTGTCTGAACGGCTGCAGTGTGCAAGAAAACAGGAAGGAAAAGACAATGGCAGAAATTGCAATTTCAGTAGAGCATCTGGATAAGATGTATAAATTATATGACAAACCGATGGATCGGTTAAAGGAGTCACTGGGTCTGACAAGGAAAAAGAAATATCGTGAGCATTATGCTCTCCGTGACGTATCCTTTGATGTACATCGGGGAGAAACCGTGGGAATCATCGGTACGAATGGTTCCGGAAAATCAACAATTCTTAAAATTATAACAGGCGTACTGAATCCAACGGCCGGAGAAGTTCGGGTAAACGGACGAATCTCTGCGCTGTTGGAGCTGGGCGCCGGTTTCAATATGGAATATTCTGGTCTGGAAAATGTGTATCTGAATGGAACAATGATCGGATTTTCCAAGGAAGAAATTGACGCCAAGCTTGACGCCATACTCTCTTTTGCAGATATTGGAGATTTTATCCATCAGCCTGTAAAAACATATTCCAGCGGTATGTTTGTGCGTCTTGCGTTCGCAGTTGCAATCAATATTGATCCTGAGATATTGATTGTCGACGAGGCGCTTTCCGTAGGCGACGTATTTTTTCAGGCAAAGTGCTATAGAAAATTTGAAGAGTTTAAGAAGGAAGGAAAGACAATCCTTTTTGTCAGTCATGATCTGGGAAGTGTCAGCAAATACTGTGATCGGGTTGTACTTTTGAATCAGGGAGTTAAGCGTGCGGAAGGTTCAGCGAAAGAAATGGTAGATCTCTATAAAAAGCTTCTTGTTGGCCAGGATGGTGACGAAAAGGAAGCGGCGGAACAAAAGGAAATGCCGGATCCAGCAGAGAAAAGTACATCAAGCTGGGAGAGATCTTTTGCTCTGAATCCTCAGGTACTGGAGTACGGGAATAAGGATGGTGAGATTGTGGATTTCACAATCCGTGATGAAAATAATGTGGTGACAAATACGATTGAAAAGGGAACAGATTTTACGATTCATATGAGAATCAAATTTTCTAACCGTGTAGAATCGCCGATTTTTGCATACAGTATCAAAGATCTGAAGGGAACGGAGATTACGGGAACCAACACGATGTATGAAGAGGCGGATGTTAAGCCGCAGAATCCGGGCGATGTTGTGGAAGTGACTTTCCGGCAGAATATGTCTCTGCAGGGAGGGGAATATCTTTTGTCGCTTGGATGTACTGGTTATAAGGACGGAGATTTTCAGGTGTTTCACCGTCTGTATGACGTATGCAGTATTACAGTGCTTTCCACGAAAAATACCGTTGGTTTTTATGATATGAATTCGAAAGTGGAAGTTCATTAATATGGAGGGGTTATGCAGGAGAAGATAGGAAATGTCGTATTGGAGTATGAATACTATCCGGGGGAAGATTTTTACAGCGACGGTCCGGTGGAAGAGGAGTTGCTTGAAATGGCCAAGCTGCATCTTGACGATTACAGCATGGTGATTTCTCAAAAAAGCAGTTGGTCTGCTTTGTATCATTTTTCAAAGATCCGACAGAATATTATTGAGTGGTTTCCGATAGAGCCCTGCGCTCAGGTACTGGAAATCGGTTCCGGATGTGGTGCGATTACCGGAGCGTTGGCTGAAAAAGCAGAGAAGGTGACATGTGTCGAATTGTCAAAAAAGCGGAGCTACATTAACGCTCACAGAAATTACCGATATTCCAATATTGAGATTATCGTGGGAAATTTTCAGGACATTGAGCCGAATCTCTCCGAACGTTACGATTATATTACGCTGATTGGCGTGTTTGAGTATTCCAGGATGTATATCAGCAGTGACAGACCGTTTCATGATATGCTTCGCAAAATAAGAGGCCACCTGAAGCCGGGCGGAAAAATTCTTCTGGCAATAGAAAACAGGCTGGGTATGAAATACTGGGCAGGATGTACGGAAGATCATAACGGCCGCTATTTTGAGGGGATCGAAGGTTACACCCATGTTTCAGGGGCACGTACGTTTTCCAAAAGGGAACTGGAAGGAATGTTTCAAGAAGTTGGCGGGCTGAAGGCGGAGTTTTTCTATCCTTATCCGGATTATAAATTTCCTCTGGCGGTCTATTCCGACGAATATCTTCCGAAACGAGGAGAACTGCATAATAATCTGTGCAATATGGATCGGCAAAGACTGTTGCTTTTTGACGAAACTCGCGCATACGATTCTCTTGTGGATGAAGGACAGTTTCCGGAATTTTCCAATTCATTTCTGGTGATTCTGGAGAAGGTGGAGATATGATGAAAACAATTTTTGTAAAATACTCAAATGAGCGTTCAGCAGAATTTTCCATACGGACTGCCATATGTCTGGATGGCGGAAAAAAGAAGGTTATAAAAACACCGTGCAGCGAGAAAGCGGACAAACATGTAAAAAATATTTATCGATGGTTCGAAGAACTGGAGAAGCTTTATACGGGAAAAGGGCTGAAAATTAACCAGTGTTGTTTGACGGATCACGCTGTGGAAATGGACTATCTGGAAGGACAGACACTGGAAGAAGTTATGGATGGGTATGTAGAACGCAAAGAGTATGACAAGGTAGAAGAAACCTTGGATCAATATCTTTCGCTTATTCTGGACTCAGCTCAGGAAGATTTTTATCTGACTTCGGAATTTCAGGAAGTGTTTGGCTTTGTTCCGGAATTTGAACATATGAAATCCGCGTCAGTCACGGATATAGACATGGTTCTGAATAATGTTATTGTCTGTGACGGATGGAATCTGATTGATTATGAGTGGACATTTGATTTCCCGATCCCAGTGGAATTTGTCGTATACAGAGTTCTTCATTATTATTTTGAGACGACAGGAGCGAGAAATGAAATTCTGCGGGATCGGAAGATCTATGAGCGGTTTGGAATTTCTGAGGAAAGACAGGCGGCGTACGCACAGATGGAAAAGATGTTTCAGCAATACATCATTCAAGGGTATGAGCCGCTGCGTATGATGTATCCAAGGATTACTCCGGGAGTGATTTCTGTGGAAGATGCGCTGGAAGCATATCGCGGCCAAATTTGGGGACGCCTTCAGCTTTTCTGGAGTACAGACGGTGTGATCCGTGAAAGAGATTCCAGATTTTTTTCCCCACGGGATGGAAAGAACGTTGTGTGCAATATGGAGTTTCAGGAGCCGGTCAGCAGTATTCGACTCGATCCGGGAGAACGTCCTTGTGTAGTGGAGATCCACCGCTTTTCGGTCAATGGCAGAGAACTTCAGCCGGGAATGTATGCATTGAATGGAAAGGATCTTGGAAATGGGCTGCTGATTTTTGAACAGAATGACCCCAATATACTGTATGAAGAGAATGCGGTTCATAGCTTAGAGCTTGAGTGGCTGGTGATGCCGCTTTCAGAAGAATTGACAGGAGCGTTCAAAACATTGACAAAGAAAAGTCAGGAGCAGGAGCAGCTGATTCGTGAGGAAAGGGAAAAAGCTGAGATACTCCGTGAGACGATTGCTGAAAGGGACAGAACAATTCGGGATAAAAATCAGGTTATCGAACAGAAACGGTTGCTGATTCGTGAGATGGAGAATACAAAAGTCTGGAAGGCATACAGAAAATATCGCCGGCTGAAAGAAAGGAATAAAGAATGAGTAAATTTTACTGGAGTGTTGATTTCGATAACTGTAATGTTGAAGATAATTTCAGCTATGAAATAGAAGGCTGGGTTCTAAGCGAGAGCGGAAGAAAGGTGACAGTATCTGTCCGGACGGATGCGGATCAGGAACTTGAATATTGCGTAAAACGGAAAAACAGAGTAGATTTGAGAAACGTTCTGAAAACACTGGAAATTCCGTCGGATGCCGGATTTACGGTGAGTATTGAAAAAATCTATAAACTGCGGGATCTGGGATGCACGTTTCTTGAACTAATCGCTGACGATGGGGAAGAAAAGCAGACGATTTTCCATAAGGAGATTCAGAAGATTCTCGAAGAAGGCGGAACCACTACGCTGGAAGGAAATCTTGACATTCAGGAGAAGAAGGACGACAGAATGATTCTCTGGGGCTGGGCTTACGATAAGTATGACAGTGCCAAAATCGAGGTTTTGGACAGCAAAGGACAGCCTGTGCCTTTTAAAATGAAACGCGAAGTGAGGAACGATGTGAATCGTCTGTTCCATTTGGACAAAGAGCGTAAGTGCGGTTATATCCTTTCCATCAGGAGAGAAGATGTAAAGGCAAGAAAAATCATTGTCAGGATCAGTAATAAAATGACTGCAAAGGAATTCCCAATCGATATGAAGAAATTTGATCGTGATAATACGACGATCGGAAAGTATCTGAAAGTATTGGGACCTTCCAGATTCGCGGAGAACAGAAAGAGAATCAGGGAAACAGGTCTGAAGGATTTTCGTTATTATGCGATTAAAGAGATGAACCGGCATATTTCTGACTATGATATCTGGCTTGCAGACCATAAGCTTTCCGAAAAAGATCTGAAAAAGCAGAGGAAACACAGGTTTGCGTATGAGCCTAAGATCAGCATCGTGATTCCCCTTTACAATACTCCACTGGATTTCCTGAAAGCATTGATTGACTCTGTTCAGAGTCAGACGTACAGGAATTGGCAGCTGTGTCTGGCGGACGGAAGCAATAATGGCCAGGTAGGACCGTTTATTCAGAGAATGTATGGAAAGGAAAAGAGAATCTCCTATGTTCTTCTGGAAAAGAATGATGGGATTTCCGAGAATACCAACGGGGCAATCAGAATTGCGGACGGAGATTTTATTATGTTCTCCGACCATGATGATACCCTGGCGCCAAATGCTCTGTATGAGATTGTAAAAGCAGTGAATGAGGATCTGGAAACAGATGTTGTCTATACAGATGAAGACAAGATCACAATGGATGGAAAAACCTATTATGATCCGCATTTTAAACCGGATTTTAATCTTGATCTGCTCAGAAGCAATAACTATATCTGCCATATTTTTGTTGTGAAAAAAGATATTGTGGATCAGGTCGGTCTGCTCAGAAAAGAGTATGACGGAGCGCAGGATTTTGACTTCATTCTGAGATGCTGCGAAAAAGCACATAAAATTAAACATATCCCCAAGATTTTGTATCATTGGAGAAACCATCCGGCTTCCACGGCGGGAGATCCGACCAGTAAAATGTATGCGTACGAGGCGGGAAGAGCCGCAGTGGCTGCACATTTTGAGAGAATTGGCATGAAGGCGGAGGTTACAATGACAGATCAGTTCGGCAGATACCGGACAAAGCTTCTTGTGGAAGGGGAACCGCTGGTTTCCATTATGATTCCGAATAAGGATCACAGGGAAGATCTGGAAAAGTGTATTCACTCTATTTATGAGAAATCCACGTATAGGAATTTTGAGATTCTGATTATTGAAAATAACAGCGAGACAGAGGAAATCTTTTCTTATTATAAAGAACTGGAACAGAAACACTCCAATCTTAGGGTATTACGATGGGACAAACCGTTCAACTATTCTGCAATCAATAATTTTGGCGCGGAGCATGCCAGAGGAGAATATCTTGTTCTGATGAACAATGATATCGAGGTGAAGTCAGAAAGCTGGATGGAAGAGATGCTGGGATATTGTCAGAGAGAGGATGTTGGCGTTGTCGGCGCGAAGCTTCTGTTTCCAGACGAAAGGATTCAGCATGCAGGAATTATTGTCGGACTTGGTCCGTCAGGTACAGCCGGACACATTTTCTATACATTCCCCAATGATGTGTTTACCTATGTGGGGAAAGCATCGTCCACGCAGGATCTGAGTGCGGTGACAGCAGCCTGTATGATGACAAAAAAATCCCTGTATCAGGAAATTGGCGGGATGGATGAGTCCTTCGTGGTTGCTTTCAATGACGTGGATTATTGTCTCAGGGTGAGAGAACAAAACAAACTGGTTGTGTATCATGCTTTTGTGGAGATGTATCACTATGAATCGGTTACGCGTGGTTACGAGGATAAACCAGAGAATGCAAAGCGATTTGCTCAGGAGACAAAACGGTTCAAGAAGAGATGGGAAAAAATATTGAAAGCAGGAGATCCGTATTACAATCCGAATCTTACGAAGACAAGGAACGATTGTGTGATACGTTCCTAATCAAAACAGGAGAAAAACATGCAGCGTCAGATATATGAAGTCACCAGAGATCGATTTTCTCTGAAAGATAAAAATGTATATATCCTCCAGGGAACCTGGCCGGAGGACTACAAAGCTGAAGCGTGGCTGGATTCCAGACAGCTGAAAACAGAAATGAAAGATCAGGAGCGAGTCAGTGCGCTGGAAAGGTTTAAAGACAGAGATCTGGTTGGCGGATGCAGGAAACAGATAACGGTATATTTTCCTGAGGATTTGTCCGGCTACCGGAAGCTTACCGTGTATGCGTCGGCAGATGGAAGAAGAAGACCGTGGTATACGACGAATGTCGACAGACTTCGGCGTATACAGAACAGAATTCAGTATTTTCTGGAAGATGTGATTATTTCCGAGGAAAATAAATGCTGCCGGATCAGGGGATGGTCCGCGTATAGTTCGCCGGTGCGTGTCCGGGTAGAGGATGCCTCCGGGCATCCAATCGACTGCGAGGTGGAATATCAGAACCGTGTGGATGTTCAGAAGCAGTTTGATGAGATCACGCTTCCTGAAAAAACAGGCTTTTTTGTCGAGATTCCATATGAGCGCAGAACGCAGATTTTTTTGATCTTTGAGACAAAGGGGCAAAGGGTTCGAAGGAAGGTATATCTGCAAAAGTGGCGGAGGATGGAAGAAAAGCTGAACGATTACTGGAAAAAAGGAGTCCGGTATTGGAGGTTATACGGTGTCGGGGGATTGGCTGCCAAGTGTGGAGATAAGATAAAAAATTATCATCTGCGTCCGATCCCCTATGATAAATGGATTGAAAAACACCTTCCTTCTAAAAGCGATCTGGAGATGCAGCGGAGACATTCGTTTAAATATTCCCCGAAAATCAGTATTGTCGTGCCTCTTTACAGAACGCCGGAAAAATATCTGCTGCAGTTGGTCGAATCTGTGCAGCAGCAGACATACAGAAACTGGGAGTTATGTCTGTCTGATGGAAGCGGTTCAGATTCTCCGTTGAAAGAGATTCTTTCGTCTCTTGAAACGCAGGATACCCGTATCCGGGTGGTCCGAAATGCAGAGCCGCTTCAGATTTCAGAAAACACAAATCAGGCGATTCGAGCGGCGTCAGGAGATTTTATTGCGTTTGCAGACCATGATGATAAGCTGACGCCGGATGCTCTGTACGAGTGTGTGAAAGCATTGAATGAACATCCTGAGCTGGAAGTTCTCTATTCTGATGAAGATAAGATGACGATGGATGGCAAGAAATATTTTCAGCCGCATTTTAAGCCGCAGTATAACATTGATCTGCTCTGCACAGTGAACTACATCTGCCATTTGTTTGTGGTGAAGAGGAGTGTCATTGAGCAGGTAGGAATGCTCAGGAGCGAATTTGACGGCGCACAGGATTATGATTTTATTTTCCGATGTACGGAGTATGCGGGAAGAGACAAAATTTACCGTATTCCCAGAATCCTTTATCACTGGAGAAGCCATGAGGAGTCTACTGCTGAGAATCCAGAGAGCAAAAGGTATGCGTTTGAAGCAGGGCGAAGAGCAATCGAAGCGCATTATCAGAGAAGCGGAATCGAGGCGGAAGTGTTTCCGGGCGAGTATATGGGACTGTATCGGACCCGTTACAGGAGAGCTTATGATCCCTTGATTTCTGTGATTATTCCCAACAAGGATCATACGGATGACCTGGAGAGATGTCTGAGATCACTGGAAAAGGTAAATACGTATCAGAATATGGAGTATCTCATCATTGAGAATAACAGCGAAAAAGAGGAAACATTTGCCTATTACAGGAAGCTGGAAGAAGAAAACCCAAAAGCCAGAGTCATCTATTGGGACGGAGTGTTTAACTACTCGGCAATTAACAATTTTGGTGTTCAGCACGCGAAGGGAGAATATCTGCTGCTGCTGAATAATGATACGGAAATCATCAATAAAGACTGTATTGAGGAACTTCTGGGGTATGCAATGCGCCCGGATGTAGGGGCAGTAGGCGCGCGACTTTATTTTGAAGATGACACAATTCAGCATGCGGGCGTTGTTATCGGGTTTGGCGGAGTGGCAGGCCACTGCTTTGTTCAGCAAAAACGAAATGAGACGGGATACTGCCACAGGATCATCTGCGCACAGGATTACAGTGCGGTTACGGCAGCGTGTATGATGGTAAAAAGGGAAGCCTTTGAAAAGGCAGGCGGACTGAGCGAGGCTCTTCAGGTGGCATTCAACGACATTGATTTTTGTCTGAAGCTTCAGAGGGTCGGATATCTTGTTGTTTACAATCCCTACGCGGAACTGTATCATTATGAATCCAAATCGCGCGGATTGGAGGACACGCCGGAAAAAATCGCCCGTTTCAACCGTGAGATTGCCGTGTTTGAGAAGCGATGGCCGGAAATCCTGAAAAACGGAGATCCTTATTACAATCCGAATCTCACGCTGGACAGCCAGGACTTCTCATTGAAAAGGATATAAAAAGGAAAAAGATAGGATGTTACTATGAAAAAGAAAGAATATGTGCCGGAGATTCTCTTTCTGGCTGCACTGTTTTTCTTTATTTTGATGTGGACGGTTGTTCAGCCGTTCAATGTTTCGCCGGATGAGCACATGCGATATCAGATCGTGGAGTATATTATGAAGCATGGGACACTGCCGGAGGGCGGAGATCCGGAGATCCGGAATGAACTGTGGGGAATCTCCTACGCCTTTTCTCCGATCACCTCCTATATCATCGGCGCGGTCTTCGGAAAAATAGCGATGCTTTTCTCTTCGGCGGAGATGGCGCCGGTCATCGGAGCACGGATGGTAAATGTGATTTTTGGCACGCTGACCGGATTTCTGTGTCTGAGGATCGGAAAGCGTATGATGAAGCCAGGGGCAGCGTGGCTGTTTGCGACAATGGTCTGTTTTCTGCCGGGAACCGTGTTTATCAATTCCTATGTGAATATGGATTCCATCGCGGTGTTTTCTACCGCCTGGATCCTGCTGTGCTGGTGCAAGGCTCTGCAGAATGGCTGGAGCGGAAAGCTTTGCGTGGAGCTTGGTCTGGCGCTTTCGGTCTGTGCGCTTTCTTATTACAATGCTTACGGGTTTGGCCTGTGCACCGTTTTCTTTTTCTGCATCAGTATGCTGATGTGCAGGGAAAAGCGGTGGGACTGGAAGCCAATGGTGAAATTCGGGCTTTTGATTACGGCGGTTGTCCTGGTGTTTGCAGGATGGTGGTTTATCAGAAATGCAATTCTCTATGACGGAGATTTTCTGGGGAGACAGGCATCCTCCATGTACGGAGAACTTTATGCCGTGGAAGAGCTGAAACCCTCGAATATCATGACGCCGAAGAAAATGGGAAAATCGATTATGGATATGCTGATCTGGGTTCCGGGAGACTGGAATTATAACTGGCTGTCCACGGTCGTTGTGAGTTTTATTGGTACCTTTGGATATATGGATATTTTCATGCCGAAGTGGTGGTCGTATCTCTATGTGTTGTTTTTTGCGGCAGGAATCATCTGCCTGCTTCCGCTTCTTCCAAAACTTCTTGCTGTGAAGGATGTAAGAAAAGAAGTGACGGATTATCAGGAGGATGCGGAGGGCTCCACGATCCGGATGACCGTTTACCGGAAAAAGCGCTGGAGGATGGAAGGTGTCTTTCATCTCTGCCTGGTGGGAACGGCAGTGATTCCATTCATTCTTTTGGTTATTTACGCGTACTCGGTGGATTTTCAGGCACAGGGACGTTACCTGATGCCGATGCTGATTCCGTTTATGTATTTCCTGTGCAAAGGATTTGAGAATCTGATCGAGAGGATCAAAGGAAATGCAAAGATCCGAATGTTTATTTACGGAACACTCTGCGTCCTGTATGTATTGTCCGCTGTATTTGTATATGCGCTTGTTTTCCTGCCTAATTACAGGTAGAAAAGAACCCGCTCCGAATGCTCAGGCAAAGGGTTTGCCGGAGGATCCGGGGCGGGTTCTTTTCATTTTGTATGTTTTTTCAGCGCCATTGCAGCAGAACAGAATGTCCTTATCTCCGACGTCGTCTGTTTTTGCGTCTGCGGCGGCGTCTGCGTCTTTTTACGGCAAATACGATGATCAGGATCACTCCGATTAAGTCAATAATGATAAACGCAAGGATCAGAGGATTGGAGAAAAAGGATCCGGTTTCATCGGAAGCATCTTCTGACGGAGTATCTGTGACAGCTGTGGTCGGTGTCGGAGTGGATGTAACCGTCACCTGGGCGGTGCCCACTGGCTGTGAGTTGTAGTAGTACTGGCGTGTAACAGTTTCCGCGTTTTCGGATGCTGTATCTCCGTTCTCCGTGTCGGAGAATGTGGTGTCGGAGGCGGAAACACCGTTCGGCAGAGTCAGCATGACAGAACCTTCCCCATCGGAAGAACCCTCCAGTGTTGCATGAGAAAAGTTGTTGAAGCCATAGTCCAGCAATGTCCGTGTGTCATTGATATAATCCAAATTGTCACAGAGCATCACAACACAGACAAGAGTCATGTCGTTTCTTTTTGCCGCGGTGACGAGGGTGTTGTGTGCCTCGTCGGTATATCCGGTCTTTCCGGCAAAGGCGCCTTCGTAATACCATTCGCCTTCAAACAGCATTGCGTGATGGTTCCGCAGCTCCCGTGGAGTGGATGTCATGTTTGTGGGCGGAATCGTGTACAGAAGATCGGCTTCGATGGCGCAGAAAGTTTCATTTTTTACCGCTTCTGACAGAATCAGCGCCATATCGTGGGGCGTTGTATAATGGTCAGGATCGGGAAGTCCGCTGGAATTGTTGAAATGTGTGTTGGTACATCCAAGCTCTTTCGCACGTTCATTCATCATGTTCACGAAATTTTCTTCACTTCCGGCTATGTATTCCGCTACCTGCCGGGTGACGCCATTGGCTGAGGCAAGAAGGATCGCGTGAAGACACTGCTCCATGGTGAAGACTTCTCCTTCCACCGCGTCGATTCGTGAATTGCCTGGGACTTCCAGGCTGGCGGCTTCCGCACCCATGGTCACCTGATCGGTCAGAGAAGAATTTTCAATGGCCAGCAGCGCAGTCATGACTTTCGTGATGCTCGCAGGATAACGCACTTCGTCCATTCCTTTATTGTACAGGATCGCACCTGTGTCGGCATCCATGACAACGGCATTGGGGGTGGGAACCTCGGGCCCGGCCGGCCAGTTTGCAATCTGGTTGGTCGATATTTCTGCTGCAAGGACAGGCTGAGCCTGTGGGATCAGCAGAAACAAACATAGGATTACAGCCAGCATGCGGGAGAATCCTGCTTGTATTCGGGTATTCATTTGGAAAAACCTCCTTTTGTGAAATGGTAAAGACTGCTTTCTTAGTATATCATAGGTTTTTCGTAAGAAACAGTAGGATTTTCTTAATTTGCAAAATTTCATGTTTCGGAGTATAATAAAGCAATATTACTGCTGGCGCCGCTGTACAGACAGATGCGAGTGGTTTCTGATCCGCGGTTAAAACGTACAGTACGTGGATCAGACGGCGGCGAACGGCGAAAAAACCAGAAAAAAGAGGTTTCCAGATGATTGAATTCAACAGGGCCCCTCATGTGGGTACGGAAGAAGCTTATTTGAAGCAGGCGATTGAGGGAGGAAAGCTGTGTGGGGACGGCCCGTTCACAAAAAAGTGTTCTGCCTGGATGAAAGAACAATTTCATTCCAGGGAGGTGCTCCTTACAACCTCCTGTACACATGCGCTTGAGATGAGCGCATTTTTATGTGATATCCATCCGGGAGACGAGGTGATCATGCCGTCGTACACCTTCGTATCCACCGCCAATGCGTTTGTTCTTCAGGGAGCAAAGATTGTGTTTGTGGATATCCGGCCGGATACGATGAATATCGATGAAACAAAGATTGAGGCGGCGGTGACGGAAAAGACAAAGGCAATTGTGCCGGTGCATTACGCCGGAGTTGCCTGTGAGATGGATACGATTCTCGCGATTGCAAAAAAATATGGACTGAAAGTCGTGGAGGATGCGGCCCAGGGTGTGAATGCCTGGTATAAGGGAAGAGCGCTGGGAACCATCGGGGACTTTGGCTGCTACAGTTTTCATGAGACGAAGAATTATACGATGGGAGAGGGCGGCGCGCTGCTGTTCCAGGACCAGAAATATCTGGAGCGGGCGGAGATCCTCCGGGAGAAGGGGACCAACCGCAGCAAATTCTTCCGGGGGCAGATTGACAAGTATACCTGGATGGATTACGGTTCTTCCTATCTGCCAGGAGAACTGAATGCGGCATATCTGTACGGGCAGCTGGAGGCATGCGGCATAATCAATGACAAACGGCTGGAGCTGTGGGACCGGTATTACCAGGGGCTGAAGGAGCTTGAGGAGGCAGGAAAGATCGAACTGCCGGTTGTTCCGGAATACGCGGTACATAACGCTCACATGTTTTACATCAAGGCGCGGGATTTGGAACAGCGGACCCGTCTGATCAGCTGGCTGAAAGAGCATGGAATTATGAGTGTCTTCCATTATATTCCTCTTCACAGCGCGCCGGCAGGCAGAAAATTCGGCCGATTTTCCGGGGAAGATGTCTATACGACGAAGGAGAGTGAGCGTCTGATGCGTCTTCCGATGTTCTATAACTTGTCCATGGAAGAGGTTGATACAGTGATCCGTACGATACGGGAATTTCCGGATTTTCGAATTTGACGAACTGAAAGAACAGCAAGGAGAACAAAGAGTGGCTTCCAACAGAGTGATACGTTTTCTGAAAAAACTGAAACCATATAATATACAGAAGGGACTCAGATATCTGAAGCACTTCGGGCTGAAGGAATTTCTGGTACGTCTGTCGGAGCGGATGGAGCCGGAGGAGGTTCCCTACGGTCCCTGGTACGAAGAGCATCGGGCAAAACCGGAGGAATTGGAGCGTCAGAGAAAACAGTCTCTGGCATGGGAGAATTTCTCCGGCGGTGAGAAATCGGCCTGCGTATTCAGCATTGCCGTTCCTGTTTTCCGGACGCCTGCAAAATTTCTCTGCGAGATGATCGAGTCGGTGAGAAGCCAGTCTTTTCCTTTCTGGGAACTGTGTCTTGCAAATGCGGATCCTGAGGATCGGGAAGTGGCGGAGATTCTCGAGAGATACTGCCGGGAGGACCGGCGGATCCGTGTAAAAAACCTGAAGGAAAACAAAGGGATTTCCGAGAACACCAATGCGGCGCTTGCAATGGCCCGCGGGGAGTTTGTCGGGCTTCTGGATCATGATGACCTTCTGGCGCCGGATGCGTTGTACGAGATGGCAGCCCGGCTGGAGAAGGACGGAGGGATCGACGTATTCTATACCGATGAGGACAAGGTCACAACGGATCTCTCGGAGCATTTCCAGCCCCATCTGAAGCCGGATTTCAATCTGGATCTGCTCCGCTCCAACAATTATATCTGCCACTTTTTTGTTGTGCGCAGAGAGATTGCGGAGAGAATCGGGGGATTTCGTCCGGAATTCAACGGAGCGCAGGATTATGATTTTATTTTCCGGTGTACGGAACAGGCAGAAAAGATTGTCCATATCCCGAGAATCTTATATCACTGGCGGGTACACAGCGCGTCCACGGCGGACAACCCAGCCAGCAAAATGTATGCCTACGAGGCCGGGAAACGGGCCATCGAGGGCAATCTGGAGCGAAGCGGCGTCAGGGGAGTGGTATCCCTGCGGCAGGATTATGGATTCTATGATGTACACTATCCCGTTGAGGGCGAGCCGCTGGTATCGATCCTGATTCCGAACAAGGACCAGAAAGAGACACTGATGCATTGCATTCATTCGGTTCTGGAGACTTCCACATGGAAGAATCTGGAGATCCTGATCATTGAGAATAACAGCGAACAGGAGGAGACTTTTGCCTGTTACCGGGAACTGGAAAAAGATCCGCGGATCCGGATTCTCACTTATCCCGGAAAGACGTTCAATTATTCCGCGATCAACAATTTCGGTGTGCAGCAGGCGAAGGGAGAATATCTGCTGTTTCTGAACAACGACATTGAAGTGATCACGCCGGACTGGATCGAGCAGATGCTCGGAAACTGCCAGCGTCCGGAGGTCGGCATTGTGGGGGCAAAGCTTTATTATCCGGACAATACGATCCAGCATGCGGGGATCATTATCGGCATCGGAGGAATCGCAGGACATGCGTTCCTCGGACTTGCCCGGGCTAAGAGCGGGTATCTTCACAAGGCATCTCTGCAGATGGATTACAGTGCAGTGACTGCCGCCTGCATGATGATGAAGGCAGAAGCATTCCGAAAGGCCGGAGGCTTCGAAGAAAAGCTGACCGTAGCGTTCAATGATGTGGATCTTTGTCTGCGCACGGTGGAGCAGGGCTGGCTGGTGGTCTATGATCCCCATGTGGAAATGTACCACTATGAGTCCAAGTCCAGGGGAGCCGAGGACAGCGAGGAAAAATTGCGTCGCTTCCAGCAGGAGATTGAATTCATGCGGACGCGGTGGATCCGTCTGCTGAAAGACGGGGATCCGAACTATAATCCGAATCTGACCCTTTCCAAATGGAATTATTCGCTGAGGGGACGAAAGAAATAAGGGAGTATTATAATGAAAGAAACAGCAATCATTATTCCCAATTATAACGGGATGCAGTATCTGGAGACGTGCCTTTCGTCTCTGGAAAAGCAGACCTGCAGGGAATTTACCATATATCTGGTGGACAATGGTTCCACCGACCAGAGCCGGAGCTATGTCAGCGCCCATTTCCCCGAAGTGCAGTGGATCCAGCTGGATCAGAACTACGGCTTCAGCCGGGCGGTGAACGAAGGGATCCGCCGTACCAGGGAGCCTTACGTGATCCTGCTGAACAACGACACGCAGGCGGAGGAAGGATTTGTGGAGGAAATGCTGGAGGGGATCCGGCGTCATCCAAAGGCGTTTTCCGCCGGCGCAAAGATGCTTTCCTGGCAGGAGCGTGATAAAATCGACGATGCAGGGAATTACTATAATATGCTTGGCTGGGCGTTTGCCAGAGGAAAGGGAAAACCTGAGACCGGTTATCAGAAAGAACAGAAGGTGTTTGCAGCCTGCGCCGGCGCGGCAATTTACCGCCGGAGCCTGCTGGAAAAGACCGGTTTGTTTGATGAAGAACATTTTGCCTATCTGGAAGATCTGGATATCGGCTACCGCGCCAGGATCCTTGGGTATGAGAACTGGTTTCTGCCGCGGGCAAGGGTTTACCATGTGGGCAGCGGAACCAGCGGTTCCAGATACAATCTGTTTAAGATCCGGTATTCTTCCAGAAACAATGTTTATCTGATCTACAAGAACATGCCGCTGCTTCAGCTGATCTTCAATCTGCCCGCCCTGTGCCTGGGATTTCTGGTAAAACTTGTGTTCTTTGCTTCCAAGGGCTATGGGAGAGAGTATGCGGCGGGGATCAAGAATGGTTTTTCCATCAGCCGGAAAAAGGAGAATCGTGCGAAAAAAGTAAGATTTTCCCCGGGGCATCTGTGGAATTACCTCTGTATTCAGTGGGAATTGTTCGTCAGCATATTCCGGCGCTTTTTTCGGTGAAACGGCGTCATACAAAGAATTTTGTTGCTCTTTTGAGGAAGTTATTGTATAGTATTGAGAAAAGAGAAAAAATATTGTCGGTCGCACAGAGAAGCGTGGCTGGCTGGTAACAGAGAAACAGACAGACAGGTGAAATGATTTGATCAACGATAATCAGAAATATTTTAACCGGATGCAGGTGCTGATTGATGGTGCCGTGATCGTCATATCCTATGTACTTTCATGGTATCTGTATATCGAGAAGCCGCAGGACATACCGCCTGTGGAGCGTGGAGTGCTTCCGCCGCAGACGTATATGATGGCGCTTCTTTTTATTGTACCCTGTTATCTGATTTTGTACTATGCGTGCAATCTGTACACCTCCAAGCGCCTGGTCGGGCGGAGGCTGGAGATTGCCAATATCATAAAAGCAAACACCATAGGCATGCTGATCCTCAGTATGTTGATCTATATGCTGAAGATCATGCACTTCTCCCGTGGAGTGTTCTGGGTATTTTTCGTGACCAATCTGGTGGCGGAGATCATTGTCAGAAATATTATTTACTACTGCCTCAGCAATATGTGGAAAAACGGAAAGAACCAGAAACAGATTCTGATGGTGGGATACAGCCGTGCGACGGAGGAATATATTGACCGGATCATCGCAAACCCTGAGTGGGGATATGTGGTCCGGGGAATTCTGGACGATCATGTGAAAGCAGGAACGACATACCGCGGCATTAAAGTGCTGGGAAGGATCGGAAATCTTATGGTGATCCTTCCGGAAAATAAGCTGGATGAGATTGCAATCACACTGGGACTGAACGAATACTACCGTCTGGAGGAGATCGTTGCGATGTGCGAGAAATCCGGCGTCCATACACAGTTTGTGCCGGATTACCATAATATCATTCCGACGAAGCCGTACACAGAAGATCTGCAGGGGCTTCCGGTGATCAACATCCGGTATGTGCCTCTGAACAATACATTTCTGGCAGCGATCAAGCGGGGAGTGGATATTATCGGTGCGCTGGTTGCCATCGTTCTGTTTTCACCGGTGATGCTTTTTTCCTGCCTGGCGATCAAACTTACATCGCCTGGTCCGCTGATTTACCGACAGACACGAGTGGGACTGCACAATGAGCCCTTTGAGATGTATAAATTCCGTTCCATGGAAGTGCAGCCGGAGGAAACGGAGAAAAAAGCCTGGACCGTGAAGAATGATCCCCGGGTGACCGGATACGGAAAATTCATGCGGCATACCAGCATCGATGAGCTTCCGCAGCTTTTCAATATTCTGAAAGGCGACATGAGCCTGGTGGGACCGAGGCCTGAGCGTCCGTTCTTTGTGGAAAAATTCCGCGAGGAAATCCCAAGATATATGGTGAAACATCAGGTACGTCCGGGTCTTACCGGATGGGCGCAGGTGAATGGATACCGGGGGGATACTTCCATCCGAAAGCGGATCGACTGCGATCTGTATTATATTGAGAACTGGACACTGGGACTGGACTTCAAGATTCTGTTCCTGACCTTTTTCAAAGGTTTTGTTAATAAAAATGCCTACTAAAGAATAATAAGGGGAATGAAACCATGTCAAAAAAAAGTGTAAACAAAAGGAGCCGGAAATATAGGAGACGCCGCAGAAGACGGATTCTTTTTGGCGTTGAGATCTTTGTCCTTGTGCTTTTGGGGGTTGGATTGTTTGGATATATGTGGCTGAACAATGTCATGGAACGTATGAGACCGGAAGAACTGGACACCTCTAAAATTCAGGTCAACAGTGAAGTTCAGCAGAATATTGAGGCGATGTCCGGAAGCCAGATCATAGCAGTGGCAGGTCTGGATGCCCGCGGAGCGGCGATCGACCCGGAGGACGACGTGAAAGATCTGAGAAACAGCCAGAATAGCGATACGATCATTCTGGTCTGCATTGACCATGACAACAAGGAGATCCGCATGGTTTCCATTATGCGTGACACTTGGATGAATATGGAAAAGCCGGGACAAGGATATGATTTCGCGAAAGCCAATTCCGCATACAACCGGGGAGGCCCGGAAGCGATGCTCTCTATGCTGAACACCAATCTGGACCTGGCGATCGAGGATTATGTTTCCGTGGACTGGAAGGTGCTGGCAGATGTCATTGATGTGCTGGGCGGACTGGATATCGAGATGCGGAATGCGGAATGTGTCTGGGCAAACGACTACAACAAGGAGGTATCTGCCGCTCAGGGCGTGGAATACGAACCAATTGAATATAATGAGGAAGAAGACAATGAGTACCGGGAGGTGCATCATCTGACCGGTTCCCAGGCGGTTTCTTACGCCCGAATCCGATATGGAGGAGGAGATGACAGTTTGAGAACTGCCCGCCAGCGTCAGGTGATCAATCTGATGATGGAAAAGGTAAAGAAGAGTCCGGATAAGATCCCGGCAATCATTGATACGGCAGCGGATAGTATCACCACAAGCCTGACCAGCAGTGAAATGCTTCAGCTTGCTTACAATGCCGTGACATACACGATGGGAACTTCTTATGCTTATCCGTTTGAGTTGGTTTATGGACAGCATGTTATCGATGCGTTGGGAACGGATGTGGTCATTCCAGTTACCTTGTATCATAACGTGATAGAACTTCATGAATATCTTTATCCTGGTGTGTCGTATACGCCTTCTTCCGTTATCGAGGATTATAACTACTATATTGTTCAGGAGAGCGGATACGGAGAATCTAAAATCGATTCTGTGATGCATCAGGGCCCTGACACAACTGCTTATTCTCAGGTATCAGGGACAGGGGAATAGAAACAGCCAGAGCAATGGAGACATACTGATGAACAAACCGATTGTTGATATTTTAATACCGACATACAGACCAGGGCAGGAGTTCGAAGAACTTCTGCTTGGTCTTTTAAAACAGACGTATCCGGTGCGGAACATTCTGATTGTGAACACGAATACTTCCCTGTGGGACTCACGCTTTGAACAGATCGTCCCGAATTTGTATGTGGATCATGTGGAACAGAGACAGTTTGATCATGGAGGAACCAGGGCAGCGATGGCAGATGCCAGTGACGCGGATCTTCTGCTGTTTATGACGCAGGATGCGATTCCGGCGGACGAAATGCTGGTGGAACATCTGGTCATGCAGTTTTCGCTTCCGCAGGTGAAGGCGGCCTATGCCAGACAGCTTCCGAAACCTGGGTGTTCGACGCTGGAAGCGTATACCAGAGGGTTTAATTATCCTCCGGAGAGTGATATCAAAGATTACGGCGACCTGCCGAAACTGGGTCTGAAGACATTTTTCTGCTCCAACGTCTGCGCGATGTACGACCGGAAAGTCTATGAAGAACTGGGCGGTTTTGTCACCCATACGATCTTCAACGAGGATATGATCTATGCGGCGGGACTGATCGAAGCAGGGTATTCCATCGCCTATGCGGCGGATGCACAGGTTTATCATTCTCACAATTACGGATGCATTGCCCAGATGAAGCGCAATTTTGATCTGGGGGTATCCCAGGCTCAGTATCCCGAGATTTTTGAAAAATATCCCTCGGAGGGAGAGGGAATCCGTATGGTCAGGCAGACGGCTGCCTATGTATGCAGGATCCAAAGACCCTGGCTGCTGGTGCCGCTGTTTTTCCAGAGCGGTTTCAAATATCTGGGCTATCTTCTAGGAAAACACTACCAACGCCTTCCACGGGGAGTGATCAGGCACTGTACCATGAACAGAAACTGGTGGAAGTTTCCGGTAAGAAAGAGGCGGAAAAGATAAAAGGATAGACATAAAACTTCAACAGAATTCAGGAGGAAACGAATACATGTGTGGAATTGTAGGATATATTGGAGAACAGCAGGCGGCGCCGATCCTGTTGGACGGGCTGTCCAAACTGGAGTACAGAGGATATGATTCGGCAGGAGTGGCTGTGTATGATGGGGAAAAGATCCAGATGGTGAAGGCTACAGGCCGTCTGAAGGTGTTGGAAGAACTGACTCAGGACGGAGCGGTCCTGCCGGGAACTTCCGGGATCGGTCATACCCGCTGGGCGACTCACGGCAGCCCTTCCGATGCCAACGCTCATCCTCATTTCAATAAAGACCAGTCCATCGTTGTGGTCCACAACGGAATCATCGAAAATTACGTAAAACTGAAAAAGAAAATGGAAAGCCGCGGCTATCAGTTTGTATCGGAAACGGATACGGAAGTTATTGCCCATATGCTGGATTACTATTACAACGGAAACCCGCTGGACACCATCGTGAAGATTATGCACCGGGTGGAGGGGTCTTACGCCCTTGGAATTCTGTTCAGAGATCATCCGGATGAGGTTTATGCGGTGCGGAAAGACAGCCCGCTGATCGTCGGAGCAGGAAAAGAAGGCAATTTTATCGCGTCTGACGTTCCGGCGGTTCTGAAATATACCCGTGATGTATATTTTATGGAGAATGAAGAAATTGTAAAGCTGACCAGAGATTCCCTGACCTTCTATAACATCGACGAAGAAGAACTGGAAAAGCGGCCGACCCACATCGACTGGGACATTAACGCGGCGGAAAAAGGCGGATACGAACACTTCATGCTGAAAGAGATGCATGAACAGCCGGGAGCCGTCAGCGATACTCTGAATCCACGGCTGAAAGAAAACGATATTGTCATTGAGGAACTGGGAATGACGGACGAGGAAATCCGTTCCATCCGCAAGATTTATATTGTTGCCTGCGGTTCCGCTTACCACACGGGAGTGACTGCCAAGTACGTTTACGAGGGGATGGCAAGAATTCCGGTGGAAGTGGATCTTGCCAGTGAGTTCCGTTACCGGAACCCGATCTTTGAGGACAACACACTGGTGATCATTGTCAGCCAGTCGGGAGAGACGGCGGATACGCTCGCGGCGCTTCGTGAGGCGAAGGCAAAAGGTGTCCGTACCCTGGGCATCGTCAACGTCGTTGGAAGTTCCATTGCCCGGGAAGCGGACAATGTGATGTACACCTGGGCAGGACCGGAGATTGCGGTTGCAACAACAAAGGCATACAGCACCCAGCTGATCGCCCACTACCTGCTGGCAATGAAATTCGGAAAAGTGCGCGGCACACTGTCCGACGCGGAGTTCCAGGGCATGCTGGAGGATTTGAAGCAGATTCCGGAACAGATTTCCCTGCTTTTGAGCCATAAGGAAAATGTACAGCGTTTTGCCAACCGTTATCTGGCGGCAGAGCATGTCTTCTTTATCGGACGGGGCATCGACTATGCGATTTCCATGGAAGGCTCTCTGAAACTGAAGGAAATTTCCTATATCCACTCTGAGGCGTATGCGGCGGGCGAGCTGAAACATGGAACCATTTCCCTGATCGAGGAAGGCCGGCTGGTTGTGGCGGTTCTGACTCAGCCGTCGCTGTACAAGAAGACGTTGAGCAATGTGCAGGAAGTAAAGACCAGAGGCGCGTTTGTGATGGCAGTTACCAATGCGGGAAATACAGAAGTGGAAAAGGTCGCGGATTACGTGATCTATCTGCCGGAGACCAACCACTATTTCACCAATTCACTGGCGATCATTCCGCTGCAGCTGTTCGGTTACTATGTGTCCATCGGAAAAGGACTGGATGTGGATAAGCCGAGAAACCTGGCAAAATCCGTGACGGTGGAATAACCTGGTTTTCGGGGAGTCTGCTGGGCTTTCAATCTTTTTTTAAACTTTTATCACAGAATGAACACATTTCGCCGTTAAAATATGCTTTGTAAGATAAAACAGGGAATGAAACAAAAAGATTTCACGTAATTATTCAGTCAGGTCTGCGCAGCAACTGCGCAGAGCGTATGGAAACGTAGCATTTATGGGTTCCGCCCCATCGCGAAGCGATTTTTCATGGGCGGAGCCGTAATCGTTCAGCTGGCTGAACGGTTACGATTTCCCGGAGGATTCACAGACCGGAATGGTTCCGGCAGGAAGAACGATGAAAAGAGGTAAAAGCGATGAGCGATGAATTCAGAAAAGAAACGGAGCAGGGATTTTCATCTGAGCAGAATACCAGTGCTTCCGAAGCAGCGCAGCAGCCGGAGGAGGCAAAGACATATATGGAGCAGGAAACACAGCAGAGCGAAGGACAGGAATCTGTTTCCAAGATCCATGAGACGGCAAACGAAGAGACAGCGAACGAGAAACCGGCATCAGGAACTACTTACAGCTGGGTAAACCCGAAGCTGACCGGAGAAGACCGGAAGGAAGACAACAGCGCTTCTTATACCGGACAGAATCATTTTCAGAATGATCAGCAGCGTCAGGGATTCCAGAACGGTTCCCAGGAAACAGGGGATGCGCACAAAGGCAGCGGCTATCAGCCGTATCACATCAATGTGCCGCAGCCGGAAGAATCCAGGCAGAACAGAAAAAAAGACAAGAAGGTGAAAAAGCCGATGTCTCTTGGAAAAAAATGGGGCATGGTCATTGCAATGGGCGCCGTTTTCGGACTCGTTGCCGGAGGCGTTTTCACAGGAACCAGTATGGTGGGAATGCAGCTGACAGGAGCGGGATCCAGCAATGAAGTAACGATCCCGACCACCGTGACCAACGCTACAGCATCAGGCACCACGACCAATACCTCCGGTATGACCGTAAAGGATGTCGCTACGAGTGCGATGCCGTCACTGGTGGCAATTTCCACCACAACCGTTGAGGAAGTGCAGACCTTCTTCGGAACTGCAAGCCAGGAAGTGCCGGCCAGCGGAACCGGAGTGATCGTCGGACAGAACGACGAGGAACTGCTGATTGCAACCAATAATCATGTAGTTTCCGGCGCCAGCCAGCTGTCCGTAACCTTCAATGACGATACCACCATTGAAGGACAGATCAAAGGAACCGATGAGGCCAACGATCTTGCAGTTGTGTCTGTAAAATTAAGCGACATTCCGGAAGATACTCAGTCACAGATTAAGATCGCGACCATGGGAGATTCCGACGCGCTGGAAGTCGGAGATCAGGTGGTTGCCATTGGAAATGCACTGGGTACCGGACAGTCCGTAACCTCCGGTTATGTAAGCGCGGTAGACCGTGACATCACCAGCACAGACGAGTCCACCGGACAGGAGACGACCTCAGAAGGACTGATCCAGACCGATGCAGCCATCAACCCCGGCAACAGCGGCGGTGCACTGCTGAACATGAACGGAGAACTGATCGGAATCAACGAAGCGAAATACGCATCTGCAGAGGTAGAAGGCATGGGATTTGCCATCCCGATCGCAAAAGCAGAGCCGATCCTGGAGAACTTGATGAGCCTGACCACCCGCTATAAGGTGGATGAAGCAGATGCCTCCTACATTGGAATTACCATGCAGGATGTAGAAAGCAGCGTCAGCGAAGCCTACGGAATCCCGGCAGGCGTCCGCATCGTAGAAGTAGTGGAAGGCAGCCCGGCAGATGAAGCAGGAATCAAGAAAGGTGACATCCTGACCGAATTTGACGGAAGAACCGTAACCAACTCCAGCGGACTGCAAGACATCCTGTCATACTACGCAGCAGGAGAGACGGTAGATATCGTAGTACAGCGCGCCGACGAAGGAGAATACAAACCAAACACCCTGACCATCACCCTCGGCTCCGCTGATGATATGCCAACCCAGACCACCGAAGAGGAACAACAGAACAGATTGAATCCATTCGGAAACTAAATAACGTGATGCCTACAAAGAGGATATTTTCAAAGCCCGACTTTGAAGTATCCTCTTTTTAAGTCTCAAAACATTCGGTATGAACCTAGCAGCACCCACCGCCCCTCACTGTCAGGAGAATCCGCGGATTCTCCGTCCCCCCCACTTTATAAAATCTTCACTTGTCCAGGCATAGGTATTAGGCTATAATAGTGACATACAATAGAAAGGAACACAGATCAATGGCAGAAGATAGAGAAAAAAACGGAGATACAGAACAGAGCACAGACATGACCGAACACACCGGCAGCTCTGAGCAGAATTCCGTCAGGGAAGACGAATACGAAAAGGTCTGCTTCATGTGCCGGCGTCCCGAGAGTAAAGCAGGAAAAATGATCAGCCTGCCCGGAGGGATCAACATCTGTACGGAGTGTATGCAGAAAAGCTTCGATACGATGAACAACGGCAATATAAACTATAACGATATGCTGAACAACATGCCGAACATAAGCATGGTAGATCTGTCCAGCCTTCAGAATCAGATTCCCAAAAAGCAGCGGGTGAAGAAAAAAGAAGAGAAACAGACCCCGAAGAAGGAATTTTCCATCAAAGACATCCCGCCGCCCCATGTGATCAAAGCCCGTCTGGATGAATACGTCATCGGACAGGAGCATGCGAAAAAGGTCATGGCGGTAGCGGTTTACAATCATTATAAAAGAGTGTTTGCCCCATCCAGCGATGATGTGGAGATTCAGAAATCCAATATGCTGATGATCGGACCTACCGGTTCCGGAAAAACCTACCTGGTGCAGACCCTGGCACGTCTTCTGGATGTGCCACTTGCGATCACTGATGCGACCTCCCTGACAGAAGCAGGTTATATCGGAGACGATATCGAGAGTGTGGTATCCAAGCTTCTGGCTGCGGCAGACAATGATGTGGAACGGGCAGAACATGGAATTATTTTTGTCGATGAGATTGACAAGATCGCCAAGAAAAAGAACACCAATCAAAGAGATGTAAGCGGAGAAGCCGTACAGCAGGGAATGCTGAAGCTGCTGGAGGGAAGCGACATTGAGGTTCCGGTGGGCGCCAACAGCAAAAATGCGATGGTGCCGCTGACAACGGTAAATACCAGGAATATCCTCTTTATCTGCGGCGGAGCATTTCCGGATCTTCCGGATATTATCAAGGAACGTCTGAACAAACAGGCATCCATCGGTTTCCAGGCGGATCTGAAAGACAAGTATGACGAGGATAAGGACATTCTCTCCAAGGTGACGCTGGAAGATCTGAGAGTCTTCGGAATGGTACCGGAGTTCCTTGGGCGCCTTCCGATCGTGTTTACCCTGCAGCCTCTGACCGAGGACATGCTGGTGGAGATCCTGAAAGAGCCGAAGAACGCGATTCTCAAACAGTATAAGAGACTGCTGGAACTGGACGAGGTGAAGCTGGAATTTGAAGACGATGCGCTTCGTGCGATTGCCAAAAAAGCGCTGGAGAAAGATACGGGAGCCCGTGCGCTCCGCGCGATCATAGAAGAATTCATGTTGGATATCATGTATGAAATCCCGAAGGATGACAGCATTGGTGAAGTGCTGATCACCAGAGAATATATTGAACATACCGGAGGACCAAGAATCTTTCTTCGCGGTCAGGAGATTCCGCTGATCGGGTCCGAAAATGGAAAAAATTGAAGACAGGAGGAAAACAGAAAATGAATATGTCCGATGATTTTTTGAAAAATCTCAGTAAAACTTTCCGTGAGACGATGGGAACGGTAGGAAAGAAAACCGATGAGTTTGTGGAGATCCAGAAGATCCGCAGCCGTCAGGGCCAGCTGGAGAGCAGAATCGAGAACAGCTATCTGGAGATTGGCCGTAAGATTTACTGCCGCTACAGAAATGGCGAAGCGTTCGATGAGCAGACTGCAGGACTTTGTCAGGAGATCCTGCATATGGAAAAAGAGATCGCAGTATGTAAGGAGCAGGTAGCAGAGAAAAAAGGCATGACCATCTGTCCGTCCTGTGGGGCAAATGTATCAAGAGAATCTTCTTTCTGCATGTACTGCGGCGCGCCTGTTCCGGAGAAGAAGGAAGAAAAGGCGGAGGACGCAGAGTTTACGGAAGTTCCGGAGGATGCGTTTGAGCCGGAAGACGGTATGGAAGGAAAAAAACCGGAAACGGAATGGAAAGAGACACAGGAAACATCTGGGGCAGATACAGAGGCTGTTGCAGAACGCGAAGAAGAGGCAGAGGATGAAGTGACTGCAGATGAAAATGCTTCAGAGCAGACGGAAGAAGAAAAAACGGCTGAATAAAGCATACAGCCGGAATAGAGGAAGCGTATGGGATACCTGAATATTTTTCTTGGAGCATTTCTCGGGGATTTGCTGATCAAAAAATATGCAGAGGAAAAACTTCCGATGGGGAAGAAATACTCGATTCTGGGAGACAGGATCTGGATCCGAAAACTTCATAACAGCGGTGCGGCGGGCGGATTTTTGTCCGACCGGCCGGAGATCCTGCTGAAAGGCACACTGGCAATGCTGGGAGCTGTTTTTGGCTACGCGCTGCTGTTTCTGAGAGGCGGGCAAAGAAAGATGGAAAAAACCGGAGCAGCATTGCTGCTTGCCGGCGGTGCCTGCAACTGCTTTGACCGTCTGCATCAGGGATTTGTGACGGATTATTTCAGCATGAACTGTAAAATCGAAAAAATCAGGAAACTGGTGTTCAATCTTTCGGATTTCTTTATTTTTATTGGAACCTTCCTGATGGTAATAGGATCTGTGTTTCCGGGAAAAAAGAAAAAGTAAAAACAGATAAAAAGGCAGAGAGACGAAGAAGCTTCAGAGTATGTTTGTGGATTGCAGGAAAGAACTTTCAAGCATGCTGCAGAACAGGGAGCAGCGTTTCTCTGTTTTTTATAAGAAAAATTTTATCGGGAAACAAATACGATATCAATGATTTGATTTTTGTATAGGAAAAAGTAAAAGAGGAAATATCAAAAGAAAAGTAAAAATTGAGAAATTACAAAATGGGAAAATTTATCGAAATGTCTTAGAGCGTGTTTGAAAATAAAAAAAGATGCAGGAGATGGGACTTGAACCCACACGATCTTGCGACCACAGGCACCTGAAGCCTGCGCGTCTGCCAATTCCGCCAC